>Ga0265293_10000551_pt1 | contig 88534 bp, 89 predicted proteins | sample Munlanlewell138R_FD_192505 | JGI IMG/M metagenome (GOLD analysis project Ga0265293, IMG submission 192505) | Leachate microbial communities from a municipal landfill in Southern Ontario, Canada - Leachate well 138R | ecosystem: Engineered > Solid waste > Landfill > Unclassified | place: Canada... | reverse complement strand
CAATCCGCTCGCTTCAACACAAAAGAGTCCGCCGTTTCCAGCAGACTCTTTACTAATGTATTTCATTCACTCAATGTCTCCGCCCAAACCTATGGTTTAAGTAAGAGCATGATGGTGCTGGAAGTAGGACTCGAACCTACGAAGCCTTACGGCGGGAGATTTACAGTCTCCTGTGATTGCCACTACACGATTCCAGCGTGTCTAAATTATATCAACGACAATTCATTAATATAATTTGGAGCCGCTTCACGGATTCGAACCGTGGACCTACTGTTTACAAAACAGTTGCTCTAACCAGCTGAGCTAAAGCGGCGTACTTAGTAAGTATAGCATATTTGTCTGCGAAGGGAAGAGGTAAAATGCTTTTTTGTGTATGGATTTAAATAGTTATATAATAGAGAGAATGAGTAAAAAGAAAGAACTACGTGTTACGGCACGATTTGATGCAATTGTTGGTGGCGGCCAGTCTATAGGTACGCTTGAAGATGGGCGAAAGATTTTTGCTTGGGGTGTACTTCCGGGCGAAATGGCTGAAGTAAGGGTGACGAAGAAGAAATCACGCTTTTACGAAGGTGTTGCAGAGGAGATTATTGAGAAAAATGCAGATATCCGCATTGAGCCAGTAGACCTAGAGAGCTACCTCTCTACGAGTCCTTGGCAAATTATGAACTTTGAGGCGGAACAGCATTACAAGGCAGCGTTGATTGAAGAAGCGTTTGAACTACATGATGTAGTTTTGCCTGATCCAATTGAGGTGTATAGCGACGGCCGTGAGTACGAATATCGTAATAAAATTGAATTTAGCTTTTGGCATGATACTGAGGTTGATGAAAATCCGCTATCACTTGCATTCTTTAGGCGTGGTACGCATGGGAAGCTCCCTGTTAAGGGGACGAGTCTTGCAAGCCCGGCTATTAATGAAACAGCCAAAAGGGTACTGGCTGCGCTCAACGCTACCGACGTCACTGGTCGTGACGTCAAGACCCTTCTTATTCGAAGCTCTGCATCTGGCGATGTCGCGTGGCAGCTCTACGTAAAAGAAGAAGACTTCGACGTCGATGGTGTTATGGCTAAGCTTCCGGCTAACGAAAACGGTGAGATTATCTACTCCAACCCAAAGAGCCCGGCAAGTGTTATTACGAAACGGCTCAGCGCCCAGGGTAAGCCGCTCCAGGACACTATTCTAGACATTCCGTTTACCTATGCAACAGAAGGCTTCTTCCAGATTAATATTCCCGTATATGAGCAGGCACTTCGCGATATGCGGCAATGGGTACCAGAAGGAAAGCCAACGGTAGATATGTATAGTGGTGTTGGTACGATCGGACTCACTATTGGTGGTGATGCTACAACGCTTGTTGAGATTAATGAGTATGCGGTGGGCGAGATGCGTCGTAATATCGAAGCACACCATATGAATGCTACGGCGGTGCTTGCTGCAAGTGAAAATGCCCTTGAATACATCACTGGTGATAAGACGATTATTGTTGACCCGCCCCGTGCCGGACTCCATGAAGCAGTAGTAGCGCGTCTGCTTGAACAAAAGCCTGAGCGCATCATCTATCTTTCGTGCAACCCTGTTACGCAGGCGCGTGACGTTGCTCGCCTTGGCGAGGTGTATGGTATTAAGTCGCATATGGGCTATAATTTCTTCCCGCGTACGCCACATATTGAACACCTCGTCATCTTGGACTTGAAAGCTTCATCTGCTCTGGCTTGAGCGGTTTCAAAATAACACTTTTCCTGCTATAATAATCTTCGTTGCCGCGATAGCTCAGCTGGTAGAGCGCATCCATGGTAAGGATGAGGTCTCGGGTTCAATCCCCGATCGTGGCTCCAAGAGAATAGACAGCCGCCCCAAGGGCGGTTTTTTGTATGCATTTTAACTAAGGCGTATATTTGCTATACTAGAACCATAATCAGTAAGGTGAGAAAGTAATATGTATCCAAACGGTCAACAAGGGCCTGGTCAGGGAGGCTATGGTCCTGAGCAGCCCAATCCTCAGCAAGCTAATAGTGTTCAACCTACCCAGCAGCCACAGGCGTTTGGCAGCACTCCGGATGGAGGAATTTTTGAGGTAAAGCCTCCACAAAAAGATAAGAAGAAAACGCTCCTTATCGCAATCTTTGTTTCACTCGGTGTTGCCATTCTTGTAGCGGCCGCACTCGTATATATCTTTCTTGTTGTAATGAAGGATGCGCCCGAAGCTGAAGAGGAGAAGCCGACAGAACTTAAGAGTACTGCATTTATTCAGCAAGTTCGCGAAGATATAGAGGAACACTATCCAAAGGAGAATATTATCGGGAGTGCAGCGCCAACAATGCCCGCACTCACAACAGAGGATGCTGTATCTGCACCAGCATATCAGCCTGATGGCTATCAGTATCGGACACTCTATGATAATGATGCGGCTTTTACGTATGAAATCACAGCACCTCCGGTTCAAGCTCCGGCAGCTGAGGGCGATACAGCTGAAACCCCTACCACCCCACCTGCTAAGGATGATGATGAAGTAAAGAAAGACGAGAGCTCAAAGGATACGACAGCATCTACGTTTACGATGGATCTTTTCAAGGCAGCTGAGCTCGATGTTGTCAGCCGCGAGGCGAGCACAGATGATGCGGGTACTGAGACGGTGAAGTATATGTACTCTGGTCGCGGGGTCGTGTGTGTGGTTGAGGCGGTCAATAATGAGAGACTAGAGAAGGGAACTGTGTCTTGCGGTGATATTGCGGAGTATAAGAAGACCGCCGCTGAAATTCAGCCTTTTGCAGATAGCCTCACTAATAGAACGGCGCAGACTGTACTGAAGTATCTCTCTACCGCACCAAGCGAAGCAGGTGGATATCAGAAGGCCACATTGACCGTTGTTGATCCTGAGGGTAAAGAGGCCTCAGCCTACTTCTACAAGAAAGATGCGGGTCGCTGGCTCCATCTTACTACGAGCGCTGAAGAGGTGCTTTCATGTGCAATCTATAGCACTATAGAGATGCAGCGAAGTTACCTAAATACGCCGTGTAAAGATGCCCAAGGTGCAGCTTCAAAGGTAGTTGTTATTGAAAAACGCTAATAAAAGCACCTCTACCACTAGTCAAAAGGCTAAAAATCTGCTATAGTGGTATAGATTGATACAAAACAACTTTAAGTGAGTTATACATGGCAAAGAAGAATACAAAGCGTAAATTAGTTGGTTTGGTGAGCGAATTGACCGGTCATCGTACATACTACACGACTAAAAACACTCAGAATACAACTGAGAAGATTAGTCTAAAGAAGTATGATCCAATTGCACGTAAGCACGCAACATACACTGAAACTAAGAAGAACCTTGGTCGTAACGAAGTTAAGCCGCGTAAGGGTTAATCGAAAACGAAGTAATGAAATAGGAGCGCATCTCGCTCCTATTTTTTATTTCTCTATTTGCCGATGTGATAGGTATTAGCTATCAATTTGTAGGAGATTGAGCTCATCCGTGAGCCATAAGCTGGCAATAAAGGCCGTGTCGAGTGTTTCGGATGTAAGGTCCTCTTCGTTGATGTACACATAGAGCTTATTTCCATCTATCTCCACTCCGTGTGGCCAGAGTTTCTCGCCAATACTAAAGATGATAGGTGATATGAGGAGTGACTCTATGCGGTGAGAGTGCGTAGGGCGGGAGAGGATCTGGTATCTACCGTAGAACTCAGGGCTATGATTGACCCCCTGGAGGATGCTATTGAGTGGCTGCATATGTATATTTGCTGTAAATACCCTTGCATATGAACCAGCGGTTTTTCCAGTTGGAACGAAAAAGACGTGTGGTATTTCGGTTGTCTTGAGTTGAAATTCCATGACGACCCACGCTTGCTGGCTGGCTGCCTTGCCGTGACGCTTCTGTATGTCGAAGCGGTTTACGATACGAATATTGGTATCTTCGTAGGTGCCTACGGTGTAGTGACTGTCTCTATGGCTTGTCGAGGCGGTGAAGCCTCGGATGGCGTCGTATTCGTCGTCGTGCTGGTGCATTGCGCCAAGATACGCAAAGCCAAGCCTATCTGAAAAGCGCTTTAGTACCTTACCGCGACTTCGTGTATGGGGCTTGAGCTGGTGAACTGTATAGAAGAGTGACGTACGCTTTTTCATGTTTACGCATCACCCTTTCCAATCATATCTATTAGTGATGAGATATATTCAGCATGTGACCAGGTAAGCGGAAGTGGAGCGATAGCTTCGCCTGTTTTCGGGTCTATTTGCTCACTCAGCATCCCCGTTCCTGATGAATGTGACTGCACCCAGTCAAGAATCTTCAAAGCGGCGTCTTTTTGGTTCTGGTCAACATAATACTGTGCGTTCCATAAGGTTGGTATGTGCCACCAGTTACTTATTTCAGAATCTTCAGACCTACGGTAGGGGTCGTTTTCGTAACGAGGGCTCCCAGGGGTGTCTACTGTTATGTTGAAGGTGGTGCGATATACATCTAGGGCTGAGGTTATCTCAGGGCTATCGATGGCGAACAGGCCATACATGAATGCACCGTAGAGTGATGAGGCGTCGAGTGTTTCGTCGTAAGATACTTCGCCGTTCTCGATGCGAACACCTTTATAGAAAGTGCCTCTGTCGCGGTTATACAGGTGGGTGTGCGCTGCGGTGTGGATGTCGTGCGCTGCGGCTTGCCATTTCACGGCGCTATCTTTATCTCCGGCAATGGTTGCGAGTTCACTTGCTGCAACGAGCGCTCCATAAGTGAGTGATGTTGTGTAGGTTGTCGTCTCAAACACCTCTTCCCATAGGTCGTAACTTGGCTTTGGGAGGCCGGTCTTAGGCTCGATATAGTCAGCCATGAAGTTGGCCATAGGCTTAATCATGCTGGTATAGAAGTCTTTTACAAGAGAGCTGTTTTTTGTGAGCTGATAGAACTGAGCAAAGACAAATACAACAATAGCCGTCTCATCCTCTTGGATAGGGGGAGAGGTTTCATTTCCGTGGATGTATGGATGCCAGCTACTTCCTACAGCACCATCGGCCCTGTATTTATGGTGGAGGTAACCAGATGGGTGCATCCCTTTTTGGCAGAAGCTAAAGAAGCGGTATGCTTCGTCGTAGTAGCCCATGCGAATAAGGGGCCAGATGACATATGCGCCATCGCGAGGCCATGCATAGGCATACGCGTCGCGTGAGTAGTTGAGTGCCGAGGAGTCGGTGCTTGCAATAATCGCACCGCGCTTATCAATCTGTGATTTAATAATCATCACACTTTCAATGAACATATCCTGATGTGAAATAGGGAGCTTTTTCGCAACACTATGCGCAGGCTTAAGCCATTCCTTCCACCACTGCGAAGTCTTATGGATACGCGTCAGTACACCTTGATTCTTCACCTGTTTGTGAATATAAAGTGCTTCACGCATGCTCATACCAGCACTGATCCAGTAGTGGACCTGCTCTGCAGAGCGCCCCTCTACCGTGAGGCTGAATCGTAAGATTGAATCAACACGCCCGTGGTCGACATTGTTATTGCTGAGCTCTCCGTCTTCAGCGTCCTTGTAGGACCCTTCGAAACCCTCAATACCAAAGACGCCAATGGTATGTTGGTCAAATGAGCCGGTATCTGAGACTCCGGAGATGACGAAAGCTCGGCGTCCTCGGTAGTGGAGGATGGCATGACTATCTGGGAGGAACTGGGCCGTGTCAGTATTGCCCCTAGAGTCACCAATAGCGAACGCCTGGTAGGTGAAGAGCTTGATGTCCCTCGTCTCTTCTTTGTGATTGATGACGCGTATGTCGCGCATGAATGCAGAAAGCTCAGAGTCAACCGTATCGTCAAACTCGAGTGTGATGCCAAGCGCCTCGTTGCGCGCAGACGTGTGTCCTACGAGCGCGCCATGAGAGTAGTGGTAGAGGAACTCCCACTGTCCTTCGTCCTCGGTCCAACTGAGGACACCGTCAACGTACACGCCAACCTTGTGGCGGAGGTTCTTTCCAGCGGCGTGATTTTCAAACCCTACGTACGGGTAGTAGAAGTCATGCACCGCTCCGTAGTTGTTGATACCAACGTGCATTTCTCCGTTAGAGAGCACAATTGGTCTAGCCACGGATGTCCTCACTTTGCTGCGCGGAGTGTGCGCTGATGCGCCATTTTAGGTCACGAAGGGCGTTCATGAAGTAAAGGAACGCATCATACGGTGATTGATACGGGCTAAAGTAGGCGTGGACGTCACCATCCGTAAACCACTTCGTACACATATAGTAGGTATGGTCGGATTGTTGGAGTTTTCTCCAATCGGCAATGAGGTCAATATCGTTTGTTGCAAGGACATCTCCTTCAATCTCGTAAAGATAGCGCATCGCTTCTTGTTGCATATCGTTACCAAGCCACGCAGTCAGGTCACGCTCACTATCTGCCCATGTAACAGTCTGTGGCATGCTAATAGTACCCACGGCTTCGTTGTATTGGATAGATTCAGAGGCAGTAGAGAAGGTGCGGTTTGGCTGAGAGAGCCAGCGCTGCACGAATTCACCGAAGAATTCAAAGATACCAGTATCTTCCCACTGGTGTTCGCCGAAAGTCTCGTAGTCCATAAAGAGATTAAGGACAGATTGATCCTTGAGCGCATCTGCCACCCAATTTTCGTACTTATCTGCCGTCAGCGGCCATTCAGGCCAGCCCCGGTTACTAAAGCGAAAGGCAAGGTCATCGCTGAGTTTGTAGTTTTTCATGAGGAGCTTTATATTCTGTGTCCCCTCAGGTTGATAGACGAAGTTAGGGCTGCGCCACTCAAGTACTGGGTCCCAACCCTCTGCAAGGATGCCAGAGAATCCGTACTCATCTGCCCACTGCGCAAGCGCATCATTGTAGGCGAGTTCTGTATTTCGGAAAACCTTTGTTTCTACGCCGAAGGTGTCGCGAATGAGTTGACGGTGCGCTTCTACCTGACGTTCAAATTCATCACGGCTATAGAAGAAGGAGAGCGAATGGTAGTACGTTTCAGAAAGGATCTCAACACGGCCTGTGCTGACGAGTTCCTTGAAATCTTCGAGTACGTCTGGCGCCCATACGCGTGCTTGTTCAATGAATGTACCGCTAATACTGAGTGAGAGTTTAAATTCAGGGTGAGTATTTAAGAGGTGCTTAAGAAGCGCATTCATTGGCCGATACGATTTATCTGCTACCTTATGAAAGATACGCTCATTATTGTGGCGGTTGAAGTAGTCAGGTTCGTCGAAGTAATTGTGGTTAATGGCGGTATCGAAGACGCTATACTCACGGATCCGGAACGGCTGGTGTACATGAAGGTAGAGGTTTATTGATTGCTTGCTCATGCGTACACTCCTTCAAACGCAGGCTCATGAGACGGCGCACTATAATTGTTGAGGCACTTCTTTGCAATGTCAGCCCAGGATACGCGCGTGTATTCACGGAGGACGTTTTCCTGTAGGCTGTTTTTGAGTGCATCGGATTTTGCAATAGCAACGATTTGATTGGCGAGCCTGTCTGTATCCCAGAAGTCGTAAGTAAAAATACTGTTGAGTACTTCACTGACGCCTGATTGCTTTGTCATGATAAGGGCAGTATTATGGTGTGCGGCTTCAAGTGCAGTGAGGCCAAATGGCTCACTGACTGAGCTCATGGCGAAGATGTCAGATACACTGTACGCATCGCGCCACTGTTTCCCGCGGACAAAGCCAGCAAAAATAACACGGTCAGATACGCCGTATTTTGCGGCGAGGCGAATGAGTTCATCGCGCTGCTCTCCGTCTCCGGCAAGGAGCAATGCGAGCTTTTCGTGCTTTGTGGTTGCCTTTGCAAACCCTTCCATGAGATGAGTGAGGCCTTTTTGGACCGTAAGGCGCGTCACGGCGCTAATAACAGTATAGCCGTCGTTCTTGAGTGACTCAAGGTAGGTGTAGGTGCGCTTGTCGTAGACGTAGGTGTCGTCAAAGCTGGTCGTGTCTATGGCGTTATGAACAACTTCAACCTTCTCTGCAGGGATTTGATACTTATCAACGATGATATTCTTTGTGATATCGCTCACTGCAAGGATACGATCGGCCATCATGAGGCCCTGGTATTCGATTTCGTGAATGAGTGGATTGCCACTTTCGCCGCCAGCACGATCAAATTCCGTGGCGTGTACGTGAATGACAAGTGGGATGTCGAAGAGTTCTTTGGCGCGGATACCGGCTTCGGCGGTAAGCCAGTCGTGTGCGTGGATAATATCATACTGCTCAGTTTCAACAAGCGTTTCAATATATTGAGTATACTTACTCTGGACTTCACGGATACTGCTTGGAACGCCAGGTATTTCCACAGGAATACCCTTTACGGTTGTCGTATCTGTAGTGTAGGCGCCCATGCCAAATTTATGAATAGGAGAAAAGTGGGTCGCACTGCGAACGTTCATGAAATCAATGTCGTCGTGAGGGGCTGCGTAGGGGACGACGAAGTCTATCGATGCACCTTCATTAGCAAGCGCCTTCGAAAGATGGTAGCACGCAACTCCAAGTCCGCCGCTGTTATGCGGTGGAAGTTCCCAACCCAACATTAATATTTTCATACAGTTTAATTTAACCCAATGCTTTCCTCTCCATTATAGGTATAAGCGTAAGCATTTACAATGCTAAAATGCTGTAGATTGGCTGAATTTAGATATCAACTTCGTGAAGATCATGTGCGCGCCAAATTGGGAGGGCTGCTTTTAGTGGAACAAGCCGCGTATAGCCATATAATTCCATCATGCGGCGGACCCATGCACCGAACTTTCCAGCCACGTAGATACCGTGCCATTCGACGTACGCCCAGCTTTCGCCAGTAGGGACGCCAGAGGGAACGGAATGGGGTCGGAATTTCTTCTGCGCACGTTTTGTGGCAAGTCGGGTGATATTCTTCGCAACGTGCGTTGCCTGGATCATTGCCGGGAGTGCCATGCCGCTGTGCTTTACGGTGTTGTTGTCACCAAGTACATAGATATGCGGCGCGCCCTCTAGATATGGGTTCACTTCAACGCGTCCAGCTGGGTTGAGATTGAAAATATCTCTATGTTCGTTAAAGAACGGGTTGTTTGCAACGCCGGAAGTCCAGACTGCAGCACTCGTCTTAAACTCTTTTCCATCAATAGTGATGGTGTCCTTGTTGAGCTTCTCAACCTTTTTGCCGACCTTGACGGCTACTCCCATGCGAGTAAGCTCTCTTGTGACCTTCTTAGAGGCACTCTTTGACATGCGTGGTAGGACGCGAGGCGCTGCCTCAATGAGCGTTACCTTTGCCTTCGACTTTGGTAGACGGTGGAGAAGTTTGAGCGACTGAATGTACTCATGGAGTGCGCCAGCAAGTTCAATACCAGTTGGCCCGCCACCAATAATGAAGTACTCGGGGCTGAGCTTATCTTCCACAACCTCTTTAAAGACGTGCGCGTGGAAGTTCTGGATCTCATCAAGACTCTTGATTCCAAAGGAGTGCTTGTCCATACCTTTGATACCAAAGTAGGTAGTTACTGACCCCATTGCAAGAATGAGCTTGTCGTATTTATAGTCCTTTACGCCAGTGACGAGCTTGCGCCGCTGGTCAAGACCGGTGACGGTGTCATGGATAACATCTACGTTAGGGTGCTCTGCAAAGATGGCTTCGTAGGGGATGACTGATTCTGCCATGTTTCGGCCAGTCGCAGTTGCGTAGAGGGTGGCATGGTGAAGAAAGTATGGCTCATCTGAAATGAGAGTGATTTTACCGATTGAGCGCTTACTTAATTCAAGCGCAGCCTTTACTCCAGCAAAACCGCCGCCAACAATAACAACCTTCATTATCTCTCCCGTATTTCTATTTATTTAAAAGCGTTATGCTTATCGTAGCAAAAAAGGTATGATTCGGTAAAGATATTTGTTCTAAAAGGCGCATATTATAGGTATACTTTAGAGGTATGGATGATTTTATGAATAGCGCAGTGCGCGAAACGAGTGAGCTTTTAACTGAGCCGAGTGCGTATCGGTCGATACTAATTCTAATTGGTGCGATTATTGCTGCGTATATCTTGAGCCGTTTCTTGGCACAGGCAATCATCTTCTTTGCACAGAAAGTGGCCGTGCGTAGTCAGTCTGTGTCTGATGAGGCGAAGGCTATTAGACTGCGCCAGGTGGAGACCTATCTCAGTATTACTGTTGCGATTGTCCGTGCGGCCGTCGTGGCCGTCGTGGCGTATGTTGCATGGCGCATCTTAAGCCCTGCTATATCAAGCAGCGGGGCTGCTGCAATTGGTGCAAGCGCCTTCTTTATCGTATTTGCGGGTCAAACACTTGGTATGATTCTGCGCGACCTCACTGCTGGTGTTATCATGATCACCGAAGGATGGTTCCATGTCGGTGATTTCGTTAAGATTGAGCCGTTCATTGATGTTTCTGGTGTTGTGGAGCGCTTTACGCTTCGATCGACGAAACTCCGAAGCCTGAGCGGTGAGGTGATTTGGGTACACAACCAGCAGATTCAGGCCGTGCACGTGACGCCAGATAGCGTGCGTCGCCTTGAGGTGGACTTGTTTACACGAGAGCCGGAGATTGCAAAGGCGGCAGTTGAAGACATCATCTCAACCCTCCCTGCAAGCGCATCGCTTCTTGCGAAGCCAGTACGCATGAAGGCGATGGAAGAGTGGGGGAATGGTGTGTGGCGGATCGTTGTGGTTGGGCAGACTGCGCCTGGACGTGAGTGGCTTATTGAGCGCTACTTTGTAGATGCTATTAAAGAAATAGATGAAGATAAGAAGAATAAAGCCGACCATATCTTCCCTTATGATCCGATCGCTCGCTACGCCGACCCTGTTGCGGAACAGAAGTTCAAGCGTGCAATGCGCGTAAAGCGTGAATCGTAGATTAACTTAAGCTCTAGCCCTTTTGGCTATAATTTGCTACACTAATTAAGTACTTTTTAGAGTATGCAGAGGGGCATAGTACAACGGCTAGTATATGGGTCTCCAAAACCTAGGATCGTGGTTCGATTCCACGTGCCCCTGCCATAAAAATTGAATCAGCATCTGCTGGTTCTATTTTTATTACGGGATGTTTGCGATTGAGCCGCGACCTGCGGCTTGCTTAAACAAGGTGCGAGGATCGTGGTGCGAACACAAGGAGTAGGGCAGAAAAGCTTGCTTTTATGAACACGACGACGTGGCGAAGCATTCCACGTGCCCCTGCAATAAGCATTTTCACTTCTGTTAAATCAGAGGTCTTTTTGTTTGCTAGAATAGAAAGATGAAGCAACTACAAGTTATCGGAACGGAAGACCCATCAATAGCCTATGTTGATCGACCTACGGTCAAGACAATAGTGCTAAATAGTGATAATAAAATCCTTATTATCAATGGAGGGCTTCTACCTGGTGGCGGAGTTGAAAGCAATGAAGATAATTTCTTAGCATTGCAAAGAGAGCTGCTGGAAGAACTTGGTATGGAGGTTACGGATCAACAAGAGATTGGGTACGTTATACAATACCGGGACTTCCTAAAAAGAAAATATATAGTCTATGGCTATAAATCTACTTATAAAGACAGGGTGGCTGATCCTGCCCCTCAAGACGATCGTGAGGCTCAATTTGTGTATGACTGGTTCTCGATAGAGGACGCTCAGCGGCTTCTTGAATCGTCAATCAGTAAAGCTTCCAATGATATTGAAACATCTGGAAATGATGACACGGTAGGTAAGTTGTATAATTTAATGACAACTAAACTATTCTTGGATAGTGTTGCTGAAAGTTCGTAACTCTTCCACGAGCGGCTGCCAGAGAAAATAGACTTGCGTTCACGTAAGTCTATTTTCTTTACACGAGTTACTTGGTATTAAATCACGATCGCGACAGCTTACTGGCAGTATATCGTAGCGCCAACATGAGGAGCGGGGCGAGAAGTTCACTTTTGAGACCGTGCGGATGGCGGTGGGGTAGTGTACCATGCGCCTTGCTGGGATGGCATGAAGCATTCAGGTGCGACCATCGACTACTGGAATTACTCGAGTAGAACTGCAGTTACCGTGCCTGTGGGAAGTTGCCCGTAATACGCAAGGAGGATTTATCAGGGGTGGTTATTGCAAATAACTACGATATGTGATATAATATTTTCATGGAAAGTGATAGCCGTGAGAATCATTACGAAAGAGTACGCTTAACGAATAACACTATTCTAGATCGTGCCAATAAAAGCGAGAATCTAGATAACTTTGATAAGTCCGTCATGAGAGGCATCTTTAAGGGCCAGCCTAGTGTAGAGCCCGGCGGAGAGTACTTTGATAGTCTTGTTGAATCTGCGGAAATGCCAGACGTAGATCTTGATAGCGTATGTAGCGTAGGTATTAGTATGGCTGAGGACATTTACGCAAGATCTCCTAAGGCAAGAGGTATGGTGCTGGGGTATCTCAACGCGGTTAATGGCCTTGATGATTTACCATTACCGAAAGCTGGGCGTAGGGGAAATGATGCTACGGCGGGTGCTGCAGTACATTTTATGCGCCTGACCTTATTAACGCGAATGGAGATAAATAGTAGTACTGAAAAGGTTATGCATAGTATTAGTGGATCCCTAGAGAAAGCTAAGGCTGATGCAAGTGATTCTATTCAAGAAGGCAAGATCTCATCTATTATTAAGGCCATGAATACGCTGGCTGCAGGTTTTGAAAACCGGAAATACCTAGATTATATGGTAGGTAAATTCAATGAAGAGTCCGAATTAACACCTGAAGAGTACGCGGATATAAGGGTGAAATCAAGACTTTTGACTGAAGAGGCTATGAGGCAGAGGAAATATGGGACTAAATCTGCGTATATCGAGGCCTCGATTGGTGGATCATGGATATTTCACGATGGACACGATTGGGTACAGAAGATGACAAAGGGTCGTCCAGCTAAGGGCCAGTACGACAACATAGCTGCAGTCGTTGAGTATTCAGAGAGAGACACGCTTCGTGACCTTAGATTCGGCTTTGCAGTTGATGAAGACGGTAGCATGCGTAGGACCGGGAATGAGTCTGATGGCACTCGAGCAACCTTTTATATCGGTAAGGACGGTACTATATCTCTTGACCCGCATGGCTTGGATAATCTCCGTCTTGGTCTTGGATTGTCTGAGAGTCAGGAGCTGGGAATGCAGGCAGAAATTGCATCAAACTTCTACGATCTTAGTATGCCAATCTACAGACATATCGAAACTCGAACTTCACCTGATAGTGAGCGTGATAGGCGTGACCCTGACTTTAGTCCAATTAAAGACTTGCTTATACCTCGTATAAGACGATTAAACCAGCCTCTAAGCGACGATGAGGTAACCGATGATATAACACGCACAGTGCGCAGGCATGACGTGGTGTGGTTTGTTCGCAGATTGCCAAAAGGATGGCATGCGTCTCTTGATGCTGTTGCGAAAGCACAGAAGCATGGAATAGAGCTTGAGGATAATGAGACGTTCGTACGGTCGCATATAAGAGGTGCTGGCAATAAGGTGTTAGGCCACCATGCTATAAAGCGGTCTGAGCGTAAATAGCTGAATCAAGTATACTAAGTGTATGACAAAGTCCCGCCGCCCCACCGCGCACAAAGAGTACTTCTACTCCCTCCCGTGTGAAGGTAAGAACCAGTATTCCTCCGAAAAAGAAGCGCAGGACGCAGCCGACTATCATATGCTTGAAAATATGAATGTCGAACTTGAGGTGTATCAGTGTAATATATGTAGCTACTGGCATATGACACGTAAGGACACTTCGCAGTGGCGTAAGGAAATGCCAAAACAGTAGCGCATCTCCAACGCGCTCATGCTACAATAACCAGTAGATGACGCAGTCCTCACAGAATTTTATAGATCTTCCCGTTCGCGATTACCACGAAGCTATTTTGCAAGCGGTTGATGAAAATCAAGTAACTATTGTCACTGCAGAAACTGGTGCCGGAAAAAGCACGCAGATTCCGCAGTACCTTGCAGAACACGGCTATACCCGCGTTATTGTGACGCAGCCACGTATCTTGGCGGCGCGTAATCTCTCACGGCGTGTTCGTGAGGAGTGGGCGGAGCGTAATACGGAGGATTCCTCTGAGATTATTGGCTACAGAACAGCTCATGAGCGTGACGATAGCGGACGTACGCAGATCCTCTATTGTACCGATGGTCTTCAGCTTGTCCGCGAGCTGACTGGTATAGGGACGCTTGAGTCGCAGATTCTTGTCCTTGATGAAGTGCATGAATGGAATGAAAACATGGAGGTGCTAGTGGCATGGGCAAAGAAGCGTGCCGAAGAAGAGCCGCGCTTCAAAGTTCTTATTATGAGTGCAACCTTTGATGAGCAGGCGCTGGCTGAGTATTTCTCTGCAGATGCGGTGCTTAAGATCCCTGGCAGGCACTTCCCGGTAGAAAAGCGTGAAGGTGAAGACCTGCTTCAGGAGCTCTTTAAGCAAGTTGCGCAGCCTGGAAAAAATATTCTTACGTTCCTTCCTGGTAAAGCTGAAATTCAGGCTGTTGGCGAGGCGTTAGCGCAAAAAGCAGACGCGGCCGGTGTTGTAGTGTTGCCGCTCCATAGCCAGCTAGAGGCAGAAGACCAGCAGAAGGTATTCGGAAGCTATCCAAACGGGAAAATTATTCTTGCTACAAATATTGCCCAGACCAGTATTACTATTGATGATATAGACATGGTGGTAGATAGCGGCCTTGAGCGCCGTAGCGAGGTGCGCAGTGGTGTTGAGGGTCTCTTTATATCCCAGACATCACAGGCTGACTGTTTGCAGCGTGCAGGACGTGCCGGGCGCACAAAGCCTGGCGAGTACGTACTGGCACCGTTCGACACTATTCCAGGTATGAAATTCGAAGATCGTCCTGAGTATCCAACACCGGAGATTCTACGAAAGCACATTGACCGCCTCACACTTCGCCTGGCAAGTATCGGCATAGATATTGAGACGCTTGATTTCTACCATGACCCATCTAAGAAGGCGATTCGGTTTGCAAAATATACACTCAGGGCACTTGGTGCGTTAACACTGTCTGGCGAAGTGACGAATATTGGACGTGAGATGGAGCGCTTCCCGCTGGAGTCTTCATATGCACGCATGCTGGTTGCGGCTGATGCGTATCCTGAGCTCGTGAAATCAAAGCTCGCTACTATCATTGCCATTCAAGAAATTGGCGGCATCATAAAAGGCGGCGCTTCAGTAACTGGCTGGCGCGTCTACACGAAGCAAAAGAAATCCGACCTTCTGGCGCAGTATGACGTCTACCGTTCACTTCCGCTGATTCATGAAGCCGATTACGAAGATGTAGGTATTATTGCGAAGAACGTCGATAAAGCAGAGGAGGTGATTGCACGTCTCCATCGCGACCTTGGCCTGGAGCTTACAGAGCCCGATTATATAGAAAAGGACGAAGAGGAGCTTCTTTCGCAGGCGATTGTTGCAGGGCAGATCCATCAGCTCTGGTTCCTGAATGACAGAAATCAGTACGAACATATTTCTACAGGCCAGCAGCGCGAAGCTTCAAGTAGCTCTGTGTTACAAAATGCGCGACTTGTTTCAGGTACGCCGTTTGACCTCCAAATCCCAACGCGTAGCGGCGGCCTTGAGGTGCTCAATCTTCTTCAAGGCATGACCGTCGTAGATGTCAACTGGCTTCTTGAACTTGCCCCAGAGCAATTTAGCGGCTACAAAACGAAGCTGATTTATGACCATAAGCTTGCCGGTCTTGCGGAAGTGCCCCTTATTAAGCTTGGCAAGCGTACAATCACTGGCGAGAGTAAGCCAATCATGGAACACACGCATGGTAATGAAAAAATGTTCCAACAGCTCTTTACGCGCTGGGTACTGTCGCAGCTTGAAAAGCAACGACGGTCTCTTGAGGCATTTCATAAGAAGGTGCCAAATATCCCAAAGAGGTCTATTGAGCAAGAAATACGGAGTCGTACTTTTGGGATTGTTTCACTTCATGAGCTTGAAAGCAGCGTAAAGCGTGAACTGTTCACGCTTGCCCAGCTTGATACCTACCTCACTGATGCGGATCGCTCAAGCCTCTCGGCGCCGCGCAAGCGCTGGCAACCTGTGCGTAAACATGGAAGGCATAGTAAGTACGGCAAGCAAAAGCGCTACTCAAAGCATTTTAGAAAAGACCGCTACTAGGCATACCTCTATTGATAATTAACCGTAACCGTATACAATAATTTATATGATTCCAACTCAAGAGATATTTGCCGCAGCAGCGGTAGTGCTTGTTCTGGCCGCTTACATTCCGTACATGTTCGACATCGTTAAGGGAAAGGTTGCGCCGCATCCGTTTAGCTGGCTCATCTGGGCAATGACAGCGACGGCTATTTTCTTCCTCCAGACCTCTAATGGCTCTGGTGCTGGCGCCTACGGCACGGCAACAGTAGCGGTATGTGCCGCACTTATCTTTATTTTTGCATTCCGTACGAATAAGGTGAAGGTTCGACCCCTCGATATTATTTCACTCGTACTTGCTCTTGTGGGTATCGTAGTGTGGATTTTTGTCCAACAGCCATTTATATCAATCATTATCCTCTTGTTCGTAGAGGTGATTGGCTTCATCCCAACGTACCTCAATGGCTGGCGTCGTCCATATAAGGACTCTATGACGGTTTGGGCGGTGAACGGAGGGAGGCATGCACTTGGGCTCGCTGCCGTGCAGCAGTATAACTTCATCACCGTACTCAATCCTATTGTATGGCTCGTGCTGTGTGTTTCATATGTTTCAACGCTCGCATTCCGCCGCATGTTCTTTGTAAAGAATCCTGACCGAAAACGATTATTCCGCCCATATAACTAGCGCATAAAATATCGCGCGTGCTATACTGCTTATGACTATGGTGCGGTATTTTGTTAAAAAATCTTTCAATGAAGAGCTTCAGGAGGTGAAGCTTCTTCCTGAGGAGCGCGGCTGGGTGTACGGATCGGACGTAACTGAAGCGGAACTCCAGCGCCTCGCAGATGAGATTGGCCTTGATTACAATATTCTCCGTGATGTACGCGACGTTCACGAGCTTCCGCGCGTAGAGTACAGCAAGGGTGTTACGTACGTATTTGTGCGCATCCCTCGGCCTGTTCGCAACGGTTCAGCAGTCTCTGCGCCACTGCTTTTCGTATTGAAGGGGAGTATGCTAGTGACCCTTTCAGGTATTAAGTACTTTACGCCGGATGAGCTTGCGCAGCAGTATCGCTTCTCGATGCGTAGTAGTACGTCGGTATTCCTTCAGGTGCTCTCGCATATCTTCGCTCAGTACGGCCACGAGATCCAGAAGGCTACGTCGTATATCTATACAGCCCAGCAGCGCCTACAGAAGCGCAATATCACTAATAAAGACCTTGTAAAGTTCGTCTCTATTGAGACATCTCTTGCTGAGTACCGCACAAGCCTTTCTGCCTCTAGGGCGCTCTTAGAGCGGCTTATGGACAATAAGCATAAACTCCTCACTGAAAAGGAGCAGGAGTTCCTAGATGATATCATACTCTACGTTGATCAGATGGTGGTTGGAGCAAGTACGGGGTCGCAGACGATTGTGAGTATTCGTAACACATTTTCTACAATGAGTGACAACGCCCTGAACCAGCGAATGAAGACACTGACACTGCTTACCGTTTTTCTCACGGTACCAAATGTTATTTTTGGTATGTTTGGTATGAACGTACTCCTTCCAGTGGACACTAAAGACCCGTGGACATTCCTTGCTATTACTATAGGCTCGTGTGCACTGATTATGCTTGCATTTTTCATGGTGCGTAAGTATAAATTCTAAGAGTATGAAGCGCAAAATAGACATCCAAGAAGTCCGTGCTAAAAAGCGGCAGCAGCTTATAGAGCGTACGATGCTGGTCCTTTCGTTAACTGATGAAAAAGAGGTCAGAAAGCTCCTTGAGATTGGTCGACGGCAAGCGGTGAGGGTGAATCCTCTCAAGCAAGATGCGGGTATGACGCACGATCAAATAAATTCTCTTTCTGGTGATATGAGCAAAACGAGTCTCTATGAGCACGGCTATATCATGAACGGTGACATAGCGACCCTTCGCGATAGCATGCTCCAGCAGGAGGGTTTTATCTATATTCAAAATGCCGCCAGCTGGCTTCCGGTCTTGCAGCTAAACCCGCAACAGGGAGATACAGTACTCGATATGTGCGCTGCGCCAGGCGGAAAAACGAGTCTCATTGCTGCGCTTACTGAAAACCAGGCGCACATCACAGCAAACGACAACTCGAAACCGCGTCTTATGCGACTCCAGGCTAACATGAAGCGCCTGAATGCCGAGATTGATGAGTACATGCTTCATGACGCCTCGCGTCTTGCGACAACACTTCAGGGAAGGACGTTTGATAAAATTCTTCTTGATGCACCATGTAGCGGAGAGGGTATGATGAGGCTGAGTAGCGATAAAGATTTTGATAGCTGGTCAATTGCACATATTAAACGTCTTGGAAAGCTGCAACGGCGCCTTATCGTGCAGGCGTGGAATCTTCTTGAGCCAGGCGGTACGCTCGTGTACAGTACGTGTACGATGGCGCCGGAGGAGAATGAGGCGGTGGTTGATTATCTTCTGCGCCATGTTGACGATGTTGAGATTATCAGACACGAATATCCCGACTCAGCAGGTCTCTACAGGGTTCAGCCAGTGCTACGTTGGGGCGAGCGCTCGTATGATGCAAGGATTGCAGACGCGCTCCGTCTTGCGCCTTCAGAAGCGGCGGAGGCATTCTTTGTCTGCCATCTTAGGAAAACCACCACGTAGCAGTGGTCACGTGATATACTTGAGAATATGAGACCGTCAATACCTTCGACTGCATATGCGATTATAATGGTGGGTATCCCGGGTGCAGGAAAAAGCACCTTCTCGCTCCGGTTTGCTGATACATTCAGCACACCTCTTTTTAATCTGCCGAAGCTCAAGCAGGAAATGGGTCTTGACGCTCGTCAGACTGCACAGTTCCTTGAAACTGTTATGCAGGAAGTCACAAAGACTGGACAGACAATTGTCATCGAAGGATTTACGGATACTGTAAAGGAGCGCGCATCACTTGAGCAGGTGTTTAAGCGGCTAAAGTATACACCGGTATTTGTGTGGGTGCAGACAGACACAAATGAATCGCTTAAGCGTGCTACGTCTCGCCGTATGGGTGATGAGCAGATTACGGAAGCTGATTTTGATGAAATCGTTGGCATATTTGAGCCACCTTCAATGAAAGAAGGTGCGGTGGTTATCAGCGGTCGACACGCATACCCGACGCAGCTTAAGGTGGTGCTCAAGCACATGGCTTCTCAGGCTGTCCGACCTAAGGTGTCTGCAAGTACATCGGGTGCAGGCCGGCAAACTCGTCCACGCGCACGAACCAGTCAGTCATCTTCAGCTCAAAAAAGGTAGCCTCGCTATGCCAAGTATTCACGACGAGGAATTTGGCACGATTACCGTACGACGTAACCCAAAAGCACGCCAGGTGCGTATTCGTGTAGCTCCAAACGGTACCCTACGGGCATCGATGCCACCGTATACACCGCTCATGTTTCTCCGGCGAATGATAAAAACATCTAGGAATGAGCTTCGTGAAATGATTGCCACCACATTACCAAAAAATACCTATGAGGATGGGCAGTCAATAGGGAAGAAGCACACCCTTATAGTTCGGAGTGGGTCGAAGGTCTCTGTTGAGAAAAAGGATAGGGCGATCATTGTGACACTTCCTGATACACTCACGCTTCGCTCAAAGCAAGTCGAAGCGCCACTCAGAGAGGTGGTTATCAAGGTGCTGCGAGCAGAATCTAAGGAGTACCTTCCGAAGCGTCTTGAGTACCTCGCGCGGCATATGAACTGTACGTATGAGCGAGTACGCTTTTCACATGCAAGTAGCCGATGGGGGAGTTGTAGTAGCACCGGCACCATCAGTCTTAATATTGCTCTCATGAAGTTGCCGCTGCGGCTTATTGATTATGTCATTATCCACGAACTGGCGCATACAAAAGAAATGAACCACAGTCAGGACTTTTGGGATATTGTTGCCGAGTTTGACCCAGAGTATAAGAAGCATCGCAAGGAAATGGCAACTCAAACACCCTCTATCTAGTGCGTACTTGTAGATTTTTTAGTGTACCTACCGTACAATAGTGAGTAATGAAACAGGTGGGTGTTGACTTTACAAAGGAGTCCGCAAGGTCTATACGGCGTCTTGCGTTCTTTATCTCGCCCTTCGCGGCACTGTATATAATCCTTGCGGCGTACAAGATTGTACCGGGGAGTGTCCTTATTTCACCATTTTTTGCTGTCATCTTCTCTGTATTCTGGGCAGCTATTGCCGCGTATTATTACTTCTTCCCATCAGAGACAAAGGGGCAGAAGTATGCGCGTATCACCATGTACCACGTACTAGGCGTGACAACGCTCCTCTTCATTACAGGCTTTGCTAATCCGCTTGCAGCGCTCTACGTACTCCTCCTTGTAGCTACACATACCTATCTAGGGCGCAGGGGTCTTATTGCCAGCGCTACGCTTCTGTTATTCATAGGTATTTTAGATGGATATGTTCACGAAACAACCGGAGTAGACTCATGGATGGCGAATGGAATTACCTTTACTGCAATAGTACTGCTTGGTGTGGCTATGGTTGCATTCATGAGTACGCAGGAAACACGTCGCCGAACGCTTCTACATAGTAAAAAGCAGGCCCAACTCCAAAGAGAGCGTCTCACCACAATCATCAACAACCTCTCTGATGCGACGCTCAGTGTCAGCAATACCGGTGTAATATCAATGTACAATGCGGCGTGCTTGAGCCTTCTTGATATGAATATCAACCTGAAGGGTAAGAAGATTCAAGATGTACTCAAGCTTATTGATGAAGACGGAAAGACGCTGCCTGTACGCGACCTTCTAAAGGAAACTGTCCGTGCGGTGACGCGTGACGACCTCTCTCATCAGTATAGTGACGGTGAGTCGGTGCGTCTTGAAATTACGTACGCACCCATTAAGGGCAGCTACAGCGCCACTAAACGCAAGGAAGAGCGCGGTGGGTACATTGTCATTATGCGTGACATTACAAAGCAGAAGAGCTTGGAGGAAGAGCGCGACGAATTTATTAGCGTTGTAAGTCATGAGCTTCGCACACCTATCACTATTGCAGAGGGGACGATATCAAATGTTGCCGTGCTGATGGAGCGCGGTATTGAATCAGTTGATAAAAAGACACTGAATGCCACAATTGCCACCGCGCATGAACAGATTCTCTATCTTGCACGTATGGTGAATGACCTCAGTACGCTATCACGCGCCGAACGTGGCGTTATGGCGGATGTTGAGCCTATTGATGTATCTGAACTCCTCAATACGCTGTTTCACAAATATCAAGGTGAGGCAGAGGCAGCAAGCCTTCAGCTTAATCTTGATCTAGGTCCAAAGCTTGGCATAGTTCACACAAGTAAGCTCTACCTAGAGGAGCTTTTGCAGAACTTCATTACTAATGCCATCAAGTACACAAGCGAAGGAAGTGTGACAATTATTGCACGTAGGGACGGTGATGTGGTCGAGTTTGCAGTGAAGGATACGGGCATTGGTATGAGCCGCACAGACCAGGCGAGTGTATTTAAGAAATTCTACAGAAGTGAGGATTATAGAATTCGCGAAACGAGTGGTACAGGGCTTGGCCTGTATGTGTCATCAAAGCTTGCTGAAAAGATTGGTGCGGATATTCAGCTTAAGAGCCGGGTGAACTTTGGGTCTACCTTTAGTTTTACGCTTCCCGTTGAAGACGAGTAGAGTCTAGCGAATGTTTGGCCGTACCGACCGGATTGGGCGACCCTTCCAAAGTACGCGCTTTTGTAGATACATGACACAGCTCATCGTAACAAGAATAGTCTCCTGGATCACGATGAGTGGCCATAGGAAGAAGGCGATGTACCACCCCTTATCCCAAACCGTTTTAGCGTAGTACGCATACAGAAGGCCGTACAATACCGTAAGTATAGCCGCAAACCCATGAATCCACGAAACATCTTGCCATAAGAGCGATACGAGGAGTATCTGGGGTGTAAGGAGTGTGAGGAGTCCTAGTGTTGCTAAGAGCGACCGGTAGGCTCGTCCACCTATCATTGGGTGAAGGAGGCGGACGCTCGTCTCGCATTGAGATGACCATTTCTTTTCATAGGCGACACCCATTCCAGGAGTTCCAATTGAGACCGCGTACGAACTTTTTAACTGACTTGCTATGTACGCCTCGGGCATCACGGCATTCTTTATATCGACCTCATTGTCCTTGAAGAACTGCTGAGCTGTACTGCGCTTAATGAGCCATGCGTTGCTTGACGCAGCAGGGGCGTCTTTTCTACTTCGTGCAAGCTCCCAGTAGTACTTAAGTGGTGACCAGAGGACGCTTGCGCGTAGGCCGTCAGTGCGGCGCGGAATGACAGAAAGCATCTCTACGCCCTTTGAGAGCATTGTGCGCACCATGTGCTCTATAGCAGCAGGACTCAGGCGAGTATCGACATCCATAAAGAGGACATATGACCCATTTGCTTGATCCGCAAGCTCCTTTAGAGCGTGGTTCTTGCCGAGCCATCCACCAGGGAGGGTAGCCCCGCGAACGAATCGAACGCCGGCATGAGCAAATGACTTAATGAGAAGTGAGGTTCCGTCGCTTGATGAGTCATCCAAAACAACTATTTCAAGCTTGGGGTAGGTCGAGTTGATGATTCTCTGGAGGCACTCTGCAAGCGCGTGCTCCTCGTTCCTTGCAGGGATACATACTGTTACACTAGGTATATCGGTTTCATACGCGAGCTTTGTCTTTGCGATGACAGGTATGTGAGTTGTGACACTCTTTACTATCTGCAGCGCAAGTGCAGTGAATACTAATGAATCTAAACCGAGTAAAATAATAGCTATTGCCGCACCCATACCTTTTCATGATACCAGAAATATTGACACATCACCCCTAAAAATGTACACTAAACTTGACAGTCTGCAACAGCAGACTATTTTTATTGGGAGGAACACGTGGCAGAGAAGTCAAAAGTCACCCGCATCACAGCGAAAGACGACACTCCGAAACAGGCAAAGGCAGCTACGCAGACTGCTAAAAAAACACGCGTAAAAAAGACACCAAAAGTGAAGGCAGTAAAGCTATCTAGGGCCGGCAAGAAGGCAAAGAAAGCTCAAAAGCCACTCAGTAAGCACTGGTATGTTCGTATATTCCAGCGCATAGGTCGCTATGTCATGGGGTCATGGACAGAGCTCAAGCAAGTACGCTGGCCAACCCGCAAGGCAACGTGGAGTCTTACTATTGCAGTACTCCTATTCAGCGCATTTTTTGTTGTAGTTATTATGGGGCTTGATTACGTATTCAACGCACTATTTGAACTCATTATTAGTAATTAAATTGGAGAAATGAAGTAGATGTCAAAAAACCGATACGATTCTTCCCGCCAATGGTATGCAATCCATACCTATAGCGGCTACGAAGAGAAGGTAGCAGATAGCATCCGTCAGCGCATTAATGCCGTTGATATGGCTGATAAGATCTTTGATGTTATGGTGCCAAAAGAAAAGCAAATTCAAATCAAGAACGGTAAGCGCAAGGTTATCGAAGCGAAGATCTTCCAGGGCTACGCACTTGTTGAGATGAAGCTGACAGACGAGACATGGTTTATTGTCCGTAACACCCCTGGTGTGACTGGTTTCGTAGGTACAACCACGCAGCCAACTCCTGTGTCAGAGCAGGAGATCACAAAGATCAAGAAGCGCATGGGCGTGGAAGATCCGAAGCACCAGATTAACTTTACTGAAGGTGAAGTGGTAAGCATTACCGACGGTCCATTCAAGGGCTTCGAAGGTGCTATCTCTGAAATCGATACTCAAAAGGGTAAGGTGAAGGTGATGGTGAGTATGTTTGGCCGTGATACTGCGGTTGAGCTTGATGCACTCCAGGTGAACAAGGTTTCCTAGTTAGACTAAAGCAGCTCTTTAGTCACGCTTAAAAGAGTCTCGCAGTATGCGGGGCTCTTTCTTTGCTTCTAGTGTTGGACATAGACAAAACACCTAAAATTTGCTATAATAAGATGGTTACGCACTAATATCTATCTAGGTATAATGCCTAGAAGCTTCAAATAATAGATACTTAGTACAAGAAGGAAATAAGAAAATGGCAAAAAAAGTTATCGGTAATCTAAAACTCCGTATTCCTGCTGGCCGTGCAACTGCTGGACCTCCAGTTGGTTCAACACTCGGTCAATGGGGACTTAACATGATGGATTTCATTAATCCATTTAACGACGCAACCAAAGACCTCATGGGCAAGGACGTCATCGTTCACCTCCAGGTATTTGATGACCGTACATTTGAATGGAAGTCACTTGGCCAGCCGGTTGATGACCTCATCCGTGAAAAAGTTGGTATCAAAAAGGGAAGCGCAAAGCCACATACTGATAAGGTGGGTACAATTACTCGTGCTCAGCTTGAGGAAATTGCAGAAATCAAGAAGGATCAGCTTAACGCGATCGACGTTGATGGTGCGGTAAAGGTTATTGCAGGTTCAGCACGCTCAATGGGCGTTGAAGTTGTAGAGTAAGCCTCTACTCCTCTCTATAATTGCCACCCCAGCGGGGTGGCTTTTTGTATAGAGGGCTCATAGGGTGAAGGTGGTTATGGTATACTGAGTGAAAGTTTAAGTGAGGATAAGCCATTGCTTGCACAGGGGTGTGTATTGTAATGCTAGGAGTAAGGAGTATACTTTTTGACCAAGGTGTGGCTTAAGGGCAGGAAGCTTTTAGTAATTATAGGGACTGTTATTGGTATCGGTGGCATTGCTACTGCCGCGATATCGCATATCCAGCACATGCAAGGCGACTCTGAGGTTGTATATAACTATACAGAGGCCTCGGAAGCCCTCAGCCCGAATGTTAAGTCAATAAGTATCGATGAGCTTGTAGTGTCATACGGAAAATTCTATGACGCAGCAATCTCAGACCTTGATTCAATCGCAAGTACAGACTGGACGCAGGAAGATATAGATAAGGCTCATTTCTGCCTCATCTACGCAGATAAGATAGGTGACTACTCTCAGGCAGGAAGTCTTCTGCTTATGATTGATGAAGTGAAGAAAAGTGGAGTCGACGTAGATACCAATACGCTTGGCGTCACGGCCGCAGATCGGGAAGCCATAGCAAAACGGCTCGAAGCGGTGTATACGGTGGAGATTGTTGATGGAGACAACGTATGATAATGGATAAAAAGGGGATACTGTACGGTGTTTTACTCCTCGCTTCACTTTTCGTATCTGCGCTGTATGGCTCGGCACATGACGCAGGCGCGTTGAGTCAGCCAACTAACAGGACGAATGCGCTCAATCGGCTCAATGACCTTTGTAGGACTAACCCTGTTGCCCATGCTGGCTATGCAACGAATATATCGTTGAACCGGACTTCAGGCGCGGTCACTTACACGTTGAATATTGTCTATAAGAGGTGTCCAGGCTCTGGAAGCACGGCACTCTACGCAGTAACGGGCTACCCTCGAAGCGGTGGTGGCGGTAATCTTACAATCTGTCCATATATTGGACGGTATAACTACGGGACATCGAATCCTATCTATGACTGTATCAAGCATATCGTACCACCTTAATGGTGTCAATAACGACTTCTATAGGCTTGGTGTGCACCAAAACTCAGCGCAACCATCAACAACTGTCAGAACAATCTCTCGTACTCTCAGCGGGAGTATTAACGACTGGGCGACGAAGAAAAGAGTAACTGGGTCTGCGCGGCTCGGCGCGACAAACGCCCTATGTGCCTCGTATATGTACGGTGGCCGTGAAAACCACGGCATGATGTGTCAGGATGTGTTTGTGACGGTCAACTGGTCGGTGCCATGGAGTATCGGTAGGGATACAAGAATAAATACGAGCTACAATAACTCACTCATCGGTCAGTCTATCCGCTTCCAGCATCAGCTGAGGAATCAGGGGCCAAATGCAACGAGCAAGCCACTCTCCTATGCAACGCGAGTAGTCCGCGTAAAAACAGGAGTTAACGGAGTAACAAGCACAGTAACCCCGACGCTCCAGAAGGTGCTTGATGCATATGATGCACACTCGACGTCTAATCCAACCCGGCTAAAAGTAAAGGGTGACTACGCAGCAATTCCTTCAGGAAGGGCATCGCAGGCAATTCTAGCAAGCTATACAAGCTTTGACTCTGTTACTGCAAATCACCACACAATTGCACAAGCTGATGCTGGCCACTGGATATGCAGCTACATAACAGTGAGCCCTTCGTCCGATGTTTCTGATAGCTGGGCGCGCTCAACACCCGCCTGTAAATATATACCGAACACCTATAATCTTGTCCCAAGTATCACTTCTGTGCCTATTGCTATTGAAGCGGGTCAGAATATCAATGTAAGGGGATCTGTCTCTAAATCAGGCAATAAAGCAAGTAGCTCACCAACAAACGTGCGATACATAAAAATTATGCGCAAGGTTGGCCAGTCTGCACCCCGGCTCACTACAGGTACAAGTTCAACCGGAAGTGCCTGTGATTTCTACGGCATGACAGGCGCAAACGCCTCGCGATGTACCGAGCATGGATCTACCATGGGTGCGTCATTTAATAACCGTGTGTTCACCACTACGGGCTCTCAGGCAATGAATCAGTTGCCGGACACCATTCCTGAACACTTCGCACCAGGGGATAGCATGTGTTACGGGCTCTCTGTAAACGGGTATAACGAAATTACAGGCCCAAGTAAGACCGGCACAAGATATTCTGCCCTGCAGTGTGTCGTGGTTGGTAAAAAGCCAAAAGTACATATTAGCGGAAGCGACCTCTATATAGGTAATAGCGCCCAACAGTCTCAGGTGACAACAAGCGTCTCTAGGCAGCAGGCTGAGCGCCACGAAATTGACGCCCCTGCAGAATCGTTCTCTGGTCTATGGCTTACTGGAGTCGATAATAATGGAAATAAACTTCCAAATAACGGGTTTGATGAGCACTGGGTGATTGATAGGGTATACCGACCATCCGGATACTCTGGTGACACATGTCAGTACGCAAGCACTGGCGTGAGCGGCAATGGGGCGGTTATTAAAATACCAACGACAAGCTCCAGTACGCCAATTAGGGGAAGGGTGATTACCGAATCTGGCTCATGGGCGGGTATGTATATGGCCACCGACCCTGCGCTTACAGGAAATCTGGTTCAATCTGCTGTCAGCGGCCTCCATGGAAGTAGTGTATGGAATAGGGTAAGCCCTAAAGCGCGGTGGATTGGTCAAAATAACTATGGCCAGAACTGGGCACAAGCAAACTGTGCAGACCCAACCTTCTATTACAGTACAGATATTAACAGGGCAAACGTCTATGTCTTTAAGCTGCGAAACGGCTTCTATATTGACGACCCTGACGTGAAGCTTGAGACGGCACGGGTCCGTATAGCTGGGGCTGTTGATAATACCATTAAGTTCTATGTAAACGGACATCAGCTGGGTGACTGGCAGAATCCTGGCTGGGGGCCGGGCGCAAATGCTACATCCCAGACTGGTGGGCCTGGCGTGTTTAAGTACGGCCGCAATGACCTAGAGCTTCATGTCCAGTCAACGTATTCACATACAGGTATCCTTATAGACGACTTCAGAATACAGGCAAAGACCTTGTCGCCAATCAATTCTGATGAGTATGGATCATGGTCTGAGTACGGTGCCGTTGCAAGCGGAAGGATCACGGGGCTTGCTTCAGCTGCTGGGTATGCGGGCGGTATTCATCAAGAGGGGCCAGGTGCTTCGGCGGTTAACTTCTGTAACCTTAGCCTGTTGAGTCTCTCAAATCAAAATACGACAGACGTGTGTCAGGCCTCAACTGTTGGATACTATGGATTACCAGCGAATGTGAGGACGATTATTGACCGCTACGATTCGCACCCCTCAACTATAACGGGGGCAACAGTCACTCCAAGTAGCCTCTCTTCTGGGGTCTATAGGCCAGCAACGGTATCACCACTCACGATTCAGGGTGGTACACTTCCTGCCGGTCGCTCTGTTGTTATCTATGCGCCAAACAATGACGTTACTATTAACGGCAACCTAACCTACACTACAGGCGCACTTTCTTCTGCAGGGCAAGTCCCGCAGCTGGTTATCATTGCGCGCAACATCACTGTTAACGAGAGTGTCTCTCAGGTAGATGCCTGGCTTGTTGCACGGACAACCGGCCACGGTAATATATACACATGTAATGTCAGCACATCGGCTCTCAGGTCAACCAACTGTACAAATCGGCTTACCGTTAACGGGCCTGTTATTAGCAATAAGATCCATCTCCGCCGGACGGCAGGTGCTACAAGAGGCGCTGATGCTGCTCGTCCTGCAGAGTCATTTAATCTCCGCCCTGACGCGTACCTCTGGGGTATATCTCAAGGCGCGGATACTGGCCGAATCCCAACAACAATGGTACGTGAACTCCCTCCAAGGTTTTAGCGCTAGGTCTCGACAAAACACCTAAAATCTGCTACAATAAGAAGGTAATAAATCAATGTTGGGAGGTTTCGCTCGTATCATCACGATATGAAGTGAACCGCTACTACCACAGAAAGGATTAGTCTTAAGAATGGCTAAGAAAGCAGATCTTCTTGCCGAAGCACAAAAGCTCGGTCTTGAAGTAACAGAAAAGAACACAATCGCTCAAATTGAAGAGGCGATTGCAGGCGCAGCACCAGTGGAAGCTACTGAGGCTCCAGCTGAAACAGCGGAAGCAGAGGAAGTTCACACAGCTAAGGCTGGTAAGCGTTCGGCTAAGTCTCTTGCAGAAGCTGAAGAGAAGGCTGAAAAGGAAGCTCGCAAGGAAGCGGGTGACACTTCAAGCCAGACCGGCGAAGAAGCAGTAGTAAAGAAGGGCCCAAAGCCAGTAACTCGTCCAGTGCTTGAGCGCCGTGGTAAGAACTACCAAAAGGCTGCTGCAAAGATTGAGAAGGCAAAGGCATACACACTTGAAGAGGCAGTCGCTCTTGCGGCTGAAACAAGCCCAAGCAAGTTTGACGCAAGCGTTGAAGTACATGTTCGCCTTGGTGTTGACCCACGTCAGGCAGATCAGAACATTCGTGCTACCGTAAGCCTTCCTAACGGAACAGGTAAGAACGTGCGCGTTGCCGTATTCGCTCCAGAGTCAGAGCACGCAGCTGCAAAGACTGCAGGTGCTGACATTGTTGGTGATGAAACATTCCTAGCACAGCTTGATAAGGAAGTTCTTGATTTTGACGTTCTTGTAGCAACACCACAGTACATGCCAAAGCTTGGTAAGTATGCACGTCTTCTTGGGCCACGTGGTCTTATGCCAAACCCAAAGAGCGGTACTGTTGCAGCTGACGTTGCAAAGGCTACTACTGAGGCGAAGGCTGGTAAGGTTGAGTACCGTGTTGACAAGCAAGCTATCGTTCACCTCAGTGTAGGTAAGGTAAGCTTCGGTGCTGAAAAGCTTCTTGAGAACGCTCAGAGCTTCTTCGACAGCCTTCAGTCACAGAAGCCTTCAAGCATTAAGGGTGTCTACGTAAAGAGCATCACGCTCACTACGACTATGGGCCCTGGTATCAAGGTAGAAAACTTCGTAGCGTAATCTCGCTCCGATCTACAAAAAACCCGCCGTACTGGCGGGTTTTTCTTTTCTACTTATCTGCAAGCATTTTCTTTACGACGCCAAGGGCAAGTTTCGTTGGGTCGTCGAGGGTGTCGACTATTACTGTATCTGCACGCTCATGGTTCTTGCGGGTGAGCTGCTCGTTGCTCACGCGTTCAAGTTCAGCGGTTTTAAGTTTCGTCGTGTTTATCTCATTAACAATAGACAGTACTTGCGGCTTCACTTCGTCCATTGCTGTCTGTATTGATACGAGGAACTGATACGCATCTTCATGCGCATGACTCTTGAAGTCCTTCAGGAGGTTGCCTTTCTCTTCATTGATACCGTAGGCGGTCTGAAGATGGTCAATGTCAGTATTGAGGTTGGTGATGATATCTTCACGCTCCGCTGAATCAAGGCGTGCGCTGCGCTCAAGGATCTGCTTCTGGATAAGCCCTGCCTGATGCGCATGTTCTTTAAGCATGGCGTCCACTTCGTTGAGTATTTGCTCGCCAATATAGAGGCGGTCGTCAATAACGTCAATATCCTCATTTGTCCGGAGTGTCACCATAGAATCCAGCACCTTAGTGTGGCGAAGCCAGCTGCTCATTACGGCACCCTCCATAATAACAGCGCGGTCTACATCCGAAAGCCCATCTTGGCTTACCTGAAGCGTGTCGATGACATTAAAAGACTGGAAGGTGTCGTCACTTCTTAAGTGGTCAAACTGCTGTGAAAGAACATATTCCGTCCCAGGTTCAAGCCCTTCGTACGCAGCTTTTTTAGTGTCGCTTTCGAGTGCTTCCATAGGATGTGTCCTTTTTATTTTAGCGCTTAGTTGACCCCAGTTTATCATGAGCATTATGCGTACGCAATACCATATATGCTATTTTCTTCTTACTATTTTTGACACGCTGTCTGTAAAATGATATTCATGGTATAATCATCAGAGGTGGCGTGCTAATCAGGTGCGCCTTGTTCATTGGAGAAATATGTCAGTTACACTGGAAAGCAGTACGTCTGTTGTTCAGACGGGAGAGATTCCGACCCCATACGAGGATCTTCTTGTGAAGATTATGGAAACGGGGAATGTCCGCGGTGACCGTACGGGAACCGGAACGAAGAGCTTGTTTGGTGAGCAGGTGCGGTACGACCTTTCAGAGGGATACCCACTCCTCACGACAAAGAAGGTTCGCTTCGAGAAGATGGCAATTGAACTGGTGTGGTTCCTTCGGGGCGACACCAACATTCGCTACCTGCTTGAGCGGGACGTGCATATCTGGACAGACTGGGCTTTTACGGCCTACCTCAAGGATACACAGCAGGCTGCACCAGAAACGGGTTCGCCCGAATGGAAGGAGCAGATTGCTGCCTTTGAGCGGCGTATCGTTGATGACGCTGCCTTTGCCGATAAGCACGGCAATCTTGGCCAGGTCTACGGCGCCCAGTGGCGCAAGTGGCCTACCACAGATGGTAGTATCATTGATCAGATCGATGACGTCATTGAGCAGATCAAAACAAACCCCGAGTCCCGCCGACACATTGTGACGGCATGGAACCCGGAGTTCGTTCCGACGAGTGCGCTTCCGCCGTGCCATGTGCTGTTTCAGTTTTACGTTGCGGACGGACGGCTCTCGTGCCATCTGTACCAGCGGAGCGCTGACATGTTCCTGGGCGTGCCTTTCAATATTGCCAGCTATGCATTGCTGACGATGATGATTGCACAGCAGACGGATCTTGATCCTGGTGATCTTGTGATGACCTTTGGTGATGGGCATATCTATAGCAACCACTTTGATCAGGTGCGTGAACAGCTTGGAAACGAGCCGTACCCGTACCCGACGCTGCGGTTTGCTCGGAAGCCTGAAAGTATCTCTGAGTATGACCTTGCCGATTTCATCGTTGAGGATTACCAGAGTCACCGATTCATCTCGGCACCGATCGCCGTCTAGCACACCGTTCGGAGGTGAACACCTACCTGTGCGGTTGGCTTCTTTGGATTACTACCGAAGAGGCCAACCGCACTATTTAATTTAAGAATTATTTTATTTCACATTCCTGCGTAGGTATGTCGTGAATGCATAGTCAAATGCATTTCGTTCGTCGGCACTGTGCTGCTCACGCTGCACCATATCCCACTCATCCATGTCTATCTCTGGGAAGTACGTATCGGCACCGTCAATGTGTGTCTGTATTTCTGTGGCGTCAATCCTATCTATGTACGGAAGCGCATCTCTATAAAGGTGACCACCACCAATAACAAAAGGTTCATACTGCGCCTGCTCAAATGCTTCCGCAATACTCTGGGCAACAACCGCCCCCATAATTGCTTTTTGTGAAAGTGAAACGACAATATTCTCCCTATTAGGAAGCGGGCGAGACGCCTCTGGGAGCGAATCAAATGTCTTTCGGCCCATAATAACCGACGCACCCTGAGTGAGTTCCTTAAAATGACGCATATCTGCCGGCAGTGCACCAGCCCAAGGAAGGTCGCCGTCTTTTCCGATGGCGCGACTCTGGTCATAAGCAACAATAAGGCGATTCATACCTCTAGCTTACCATGCCGCAGCAAGTGTCTATGCTACAATAGAGAAAACAGCGCTGAACTGGTGGGACAGCAGCGCCTAACTAGGGGAGATTCTATGCAAACAGGGGTGTATAGTAATAAGCAAATTAAAGATGCTATTGAGGCGGGGCAGATTATCTTTCACCCGTATCAACCTGAGCATATTAATGGGAGTAGCATTGACGTCACGCTTGGCCAGTGGTTCTTCCGCACTGATCGTCAGAGCCCAACAACTGTTTATAATCCCTTTGATAAAGATGAAGTCGACCATTACTTTGGCGAGCCGCAGCGCGCAATTTCACATAAAGAATGGTGTGAGCAGACAGGGAATGAGCCGCTTGCAAACATTCCTGTAGACCACCCTGTGATAGTTCTTGAGCCTGGAGAGCGTATCTTAGCACATACACAGGAGTTCATTGGTATTCTCCCTCCTGGCACCACAAGTATGCAGTCACGCAGTACGTGGGGGCGCAATGGTGTTGCAGTCTGTTTCGATGCAGGTTGGGGTGATCCGGGGTACATTAACCGTTGGACAATGGAAATCTATAACCTGAACCAGCGTCATAGCGTTGTCCTTCCTATTGGCGAGCGCGTGGCGCAGATTGTCTTTATGCATACAGGCGAGGTTGAGGGAAGCTACGATAAGCTCAGTGGAAAATATTCTGCTGGTACAAATCTTGATGAGCTCATTGCCTCATGGGAGCCAACGCAGATGCTCCCACGCGCCTGGAAGGATGTGCGAAGCACGCCATTAGTCGTGACGAAATGGGAGGATGACCCTAGAGTAGAGCGCGCCTAGCGCCTACTCTCCCGAGGACTGATAAAAAGCAATGCCGTTATCACTGTCTGGCGCCCTAAAGGCAAGACGGCTCAAAGCGGCATTGATTTTCTCTTCTGGGCCTGGCCCCTGCTCAGAGTAGCAATAGATAGTGGTTGATTCGGGCACGACAAATGGTGCAGCTGCGTCGGTCTGAACGACTTTATTGATATAGCCATCACAGAGCGTATTAAGGAGGGCATTTGGGAAGCGCTCATCAGCAATCTTATCCCAGCGGAAATCCTTCTTCTTTCGAGCATACTCGTGCATCTCCTCAATGATTGACTGGTCGAAGCCGGACGCTTCATCAGTACGATACGCGGCCACTTGACGCTCGACAATCCTGAGAATAGTGCCGTCATCTTTAGGGATACTTCCTACATCACGCTTGTAGCGGACAATGAATCCAATAATCTCATCCTCTTGGGTCTGCTCGTTATACTCAAGGTGAGGGACAATCTTTACGCGTCGATACGGCTCCTGAATAGGAGTGAGTTCACCACCTCTATCAATAATTGCAGCTGAAACATCAAGGCGCATAGGGGTGATGTATTCTGTGCGGCGCCAGTAGGGGTGAGAAACGCGGCCAATTTCAAGCCCTGAGAGTTCTGTATTGAGTGCAACATCAAGCACGTCACCAGATTCTGCATAGCCCATCTCTGTTCGCTGAACCGCACCCTCAAGCTCCTCATCTTCGAGCCGCGGATTATCCATTCGCCAGCGGGCGAAGTTTTCATAGTTTATCATGCGGCGGCGCTCAACATTAATGAAGTAGTCGTCAATAAACATCTGCTTAAAAGATTCAGTGATGGTGAGTTCTTCTGGCGGGTACTCAAAGAGGGTAGCAAACTCTTCTTTAATCTTATTTTGACGTACTTTGACGCCGTCATTGTAGTAAGGGTTTGCCGGTACTGCACCGTAGTGTCGGTCATAGAGTTCTCCTGTGAAGGGCTCTGTGAAAGTTTCCGGGCATTTTTGTTCGAGCGATATTCGTTCAGCTTCGGTCATACTTTACGTAATTATATCAGATTTTGGGTGAAAAGTAAATAACCGCCCCGTATTTGGAGCGGTCATCAGGGGTGGCTCGGAATACACATGTACTCAACGAGCCACCTCTGATTAAGGAGTTACGGCACGAGGCCGATATCTCTTCTGTTTATCATGACTGATCCCTGTATCTTCGTGTCGATTTCAACACGAAGGACGTCATCGTAGCGACCATCTTCATGACAGGCTGTAATAACCTTACGCACCTCTGTCATAGAGAGGCTTGCGTCACCGACAAGATCCATCTTCAGTCGCGAGAACTGCTCTTCGTTCAGGGGTCGGGTTGCGACATTCTTTACAAAGAGGGTAATGAAGCGCATCTGCGCATCACTGAGCACACGGTCATAATGTGCAGCGCTATTGAGTGCTTTTACTGCGGCTGGGGCCATTTGGCATCACCGTCCTTTACTCCTAGGGGCAGTACTTATAAAAATAAGTGCTTGTCACTATAGCACTTGTTGCCCTGCTCAGGCAAGATATGGCGCAGGGAAACAGATACGGACGTTGACATAAAGACTACACTCCTATATACTTCTTCTTGACATACCAAAGACAGTAGCCGTGAAACCGAAAGGTGCACTTAATCCGCTACCGAGGAACATGTGAGATAAAAACCACATTTCTACGTCTTTGGCAGTGCGAGATCCAAAGACGTTTTTCTTTTGTAAAACAACTGTGGTGCGCTGCCAGTGTCGAACCTTAACAGTTTGGTCACACAGAGAAATAACAGAAACCAAGGAGATTTTTATGGCAATTAGTCGCGATAAAAAGAACACATTGGTTGCTGAGCTTACTGAGCTTCTTTCAAGTGCAAAAACAACTACTTTCGCGGCATATCAGGGGCTTACCGTTGCTGATATCCAAGAACTCCGTGCAACTGCACGTGAGACGGGCGTTACTATCAAGGTAGTAAAGAACCGTTTGGTTCGTGTTGCACTCGCTGGAATCGACGCCTACAAGGACGTTGATACTTCTTCACTCAACGGACAGCTGCTTTACGCAACAAGTTCTGAAGATGAAGTAGTACCAGCTAAGGTGCTAAACGATTTCGCTAAGAAGAATCCTACACTTGTTATTGCCGGTGGTTTTTCACTTGAAAGCGGTCTTATGACTGCTGACGAGGTAAAGGCACTTGCATCACTTCCAAGCAAGGATCAACTTATTGGCGAAGTTATTGCTCAACTGCTTTCACCTGTCAACGACGTTACCAACGCGCTTTCGGGCAACTTGCACGCGCTTCTTGACGGTATTGAGGCTAAGGCAACCAGTTAATTTTTCTTTCACTTTTGTGAAAACCCCGGTACATTTCGTACCACGGTGAATATTTCACCAACATTTAATTTTGTTAAAAGGAGGCTATAATGGCTGATCTAAAGAAATTTGCGGAGACTCTTGTTGGTCTTACCGTACTTGAGGTAAACGAACTCAAGACTATCCTAAAGGATGAATACAACATCGAACCAGCTGCTGCTGCAGCTGTAGCTGTTGCTGCACCTGCTGAAGGTGGAGCTGCTGCTGAAGAATCAAAGTCTGAATTCACTATCGTTCTTAAGGACGCTGGTGCTCAGAAGGTTGCTGTAATCAAGGCTGTTAAGGACATTACTGGTCTTGGTCTTGGTGAAGCAAAGGCTATCGTTGACGGTGCACCTGCTACTGTTAAGGAAGCTGCTCCTAAGGAAGAAGCTGAAGCTGCAAAGAAGACACTTGAAGAAGCTGGCGCAAGCGTAGAACTTCAGTAATTTAGTCGTTTACGACGAAATCATTCTGTGTGACCATATACTGTTTTTAAAAACCACTCCACTATGGGGTGGTTTTTTTATTGTGCGCACCTCATTTGGTGTATAATAACTAATAACTTAAAGTATGAACAGTTAGGATGGGCGTGAGTAGAATAAAACTGAACAGAGGGTTTACTATAGTCGAACTCCTCATAGTCATTGTTGTCATAGCGGTTCTTGCAGCAATCACCATCGTTGCCTATAACGGCATTCAAAACCAAGCGCGCGACTCTGCCTTAAAGAGTGACGCACAGACAGTAGCCACGCTCATGGAGGCCCACAAGGCAATTCATGGCTCGTACGCACTCACTGCCACAGCGCTGAATAACGGTTCCGGGCTACCCACAGGAAGTGGCTATACAACCCTCTTTCATAGCGATGGGGCAAGCTACTGTGTTAGCCTTACTTCTACCGTCACTACGGCGCGTTACTTTGTAGCGAGCACCCAGGCTTCACCAACGGCAGGTGGATGTCCGCAGGATGAAGGTGCGCAGGTTACCTCACTTGCCGGCAGTGGTACGCTTGGATTCGCCAACGGATCAGGTGAGGCGGCCGTCCTTGCATCACCTGTCGCGCTCTCAGCGGGAAGTGGTGTGTTATATTTCACTGACTCAAGCACATCTAGGGTGCGTCAGGTTACGAATGCAGGTGTTGTCTCGACCATTGGCGGAAATGGCCCAACAGGAACAACAGAGGGTATAGGAAACGCCGCACTCTTCAACTGGCCGCAGGCGGTGAGCCTTGGATTCAACGGACATCTGTATGTTGCTGACTCAAACAATCAACGTATTCGCCAGGTGCCGCTCAATAGTACAACAACCTCTACCTTTGCCGGGCTCTCTACAACTGTAACAACCGTAGGATTCACAGATGCAACGGGCACAGCTGCACGCTTTAATGTCCCAAGAGGTATCGCTTACGATAGCACCCGAGGGTATCTGTATGTTGCTGACTCTCAAAATAATAGAATACGCCGTATTACGGCCGCACAAGTCGTTGATACGCTTGCAGGGCAGTCTGGCGGTGGGGCGATTGACCATGAAACGGGAACGTCGGCGCAGTTTAACTACCCGGGTGGACTCGCCATTGATGGAGCTGGAAATATCTACGTTGCAGATACTAATAATCATAGGATCCGTAAAGTTACCCCTACAGGATCCGTTTCTACTTTAGCGGGAAGTACTTCTGGCAATCAGGATGGCACAGGCGCTGCGGCTCGATTTAGTTCACCGACGGCCGTAGCCGTCACTGAGGGCGGTGTGGTGTATGTTGCAGACACCAATAATCATTCAATACGTAAAATCACCCCAGAAGGCACTGTGACGACTATCGCCGGTAGCGGAAGCTCAGGATACGCCAACGGAAGCGGTACAGATGCGCTGTTTAACGGGCCGAAGGGCATTGCTCTAGGGAGCGACGGTCGTCTCTATGTCAGTGATACGCTCAACCATCGCATCCGCGTTTTAACAAACATTTAATACATGAACGGGTGTCTATACCAATGAGAAAGCCCCTGTACAAAAATACAGGGGCGTCTCTCAGATAGAAGAAGGGCAGGGTTATGCCCCGCGTTGCTCATCGAACTCGCTAAATGTCAGCGACATCGGTTGCACGCCTTGAACGACATAGGTAATGCGCACGTCTTCCTCTGATATGCCGTTGTCCATGGCGATTTCACGAATGATATCAACGATACTTTCATCATGCGCAAGCGTAATTGCAGGCTTACCAGGAGAAAGCAACTGAGAGGGTCGGACAAACATGACCACAAGTGATTCACTTAGGTCATACTGATCAGTAGCTTCTTTGAATATCTTCAGTATTGCCCTCGTGTCGAGCGTGAAATCTTCGGGTGCGACATACTCCGCGGCCGGAGCCGACCTGACGCGGACTATCTGTTCAGGTACCCAACCAAGCAGCGCCCATATCTTCAGCATGTGTAGGTATCCTTGGGCCTCGCCCGCGGTGTCAATATTGATAAAAGCATCAAGTTTCATCATTCTTCCAATCTGAGAGGTGCAACATACCCCATCTGGGCATATTGTTATATATTATAGCATAGTTATGCTGTATAAGCAATAGCGCCAAAGGCTGACACTTTTTACAACATATCTCATTTATACTCTGTTAGCTTTGTGGATAAGATGGTAGTCTTTAAGGCTTCGATTGACGAACACTCAGGCCAAGACCTTGAAATTTTTTCGTAACATAGACTGGCTGGCTTGGTGTACTGAGTGTTGGATTGTAGTGGTAGCCAAGACCATCAAACTTCGGTAGGTCTTCTGGTGAGGTAACTCTCTGAGTTATTACCCAATGAGCAAAGGCACCACGCGCTATTTTTGAGTGTACTGTCACGGGCTTTGGCTTTGCGTCACCCTCTTTTATGGTGAGGAAAAGCGGGGTGATAATCTGCGCATCCTTAAGGTGCGGAAATACCGTCTTGGTGTACTCAGGAACGGAAAGATTTAAGAACACTCGCTGCTGAGGAAGAGTCTTAGCGATACGATCACCCCAGTGTTTATAGAGGCTGCTGTACGGTTCACCAGGAAGCTTATACCCCATCTCTAGTCTGTAGGGGTGGATGCAGTCAAGCGCACGGACAACCCCATAAAGCCCTGACAGGATATAGAAATGCTCCTGCGCGTACGCCCTGTCACCAGAGGTAAAGCTTCCTGCCTGAAGGCCGCTATACATGTCACCTAAAAAGGCATCGATAGCGGGGAGTGTATGATTCTTTTCCTTCCAGCTCTGCACGAGTGCGTGAGTCTTTTCGGCCAGAGGAAGTGATATTTTCATGGCAGACGCAATGTCGGCGCTGTCGAGTGATTTCATATACGTGGCGATTTCATTCGCTTCACGAAGAAGGGGAGGTCTACTATAGGAACTCAGCGATGCCTCGCTACTCACACGCATCGTTTTTGATGAGTGAAAAAGTATAGTAAACCCCGTATCCATACGCATAGTATACCACTGTTGTATTTATCTCTCATATGCTTGACACCTATTTCATGCCATAGGGTATACTGAGTGTAGCTATGTAGGTACTGGTGGATACCTTTTCACTTACAAGCTTGCATATTTACATCTATAGATGTATTTACACCTCCATCGTGGTAAACAGATTGGCGTTTCAATAGAGCGGTCGCCGGTCCTATCCACCGCTGGATAAAAGAAGATATTACTCTTCGTACACTCCAAAACCCGTTCGCTTATATATTTCACATAGGCAAGGAGTGGTGGTATGACCAACACAATAATTAACAAAGAGGTCAGTGTAACAAAAGTAGGGTTCAAGAAAAACCTTACTGCGTATCCGCAACAAGTAGAATTTGATGGGGCAACCTACAATTTCATTGACGCGGGAATTAGCTGCATAATTCGTTCAGGTGAGCGTATTGCGCGGATATTTACACTGTCAGATGGTCGCTCGGAGTTTCGGCTTCGAAGTGACAATAACGGTGGCGCGTGGACACTTCTGTCCATCCGTATCTAAAAGCGCCAAAAGGTACGCAGCACTACGCTGCGTATTTTTGTTGCAAAAACTACTAATTTATAGTATAATAAACTTGAGTGCTGGGAGTGTATGGAGTAAGTAGTATTTATTCAACCACAGCTTTCAATACTTGTACCTTACAATGAATGGGGAATATATGAATGCAAAGAAGAGGGTTGCAGGCCTTGGTCTGACAGCCACTCTCGTTGTCTCACTACTTTCAGTAGTGGGCGCTGCCTCGGCGCATGCCGACACAGGGGCTGGAAGCACCGCTTCTGGCAATTCCGCCAAGCAGTGCTTGGTAGAGCCTGAGAAAACCCGTACCGTACATCACGATGCGACCTACAAAGACGTATTCATCCAACATGAAGGCGAAGATGCCGTCACCCATGGCGAAAGCCGATGGATGCGGGAAATTCCCGCAGTCGACGCGGTGACTCACGAAGAGACACAGTACACTCGGACGATTTCGGCCGAGGACGAAGTTTCTTATGAGCAGTGGAAGTATTCATTGCTTGTGCCAGGACTGGATGAGGTGTCACACCTTGAATACCAGTTCAGCCGTGAAAACCCAGGAAGCGCAGAGGTGTCCCACAAGGAATACCTCCACAAGCGCGAGATTCCAAAGGTAGACGAGGTGTCACACCTTGAATACCAGTTCTCGCGTCAGAATCCTGGACAAGCGGAGCAGTCGCACAAAGAGCGACAGTTTTACCGTGACGTAGAGGGGCAAAAGGAGGTGTCGCACCAAGAGTACACGTACTCTCAGAGCTACACTGAATACCGCTTCCAGTCACGCGTGAAGCGTCCAGATAATACGGTTGAGCGGAAGTTCATCAAGGGCTATGACTTCGTATCCGGCGGCACAACTCGCGTCAGCGGGCAGAATGTTGCTGGACACTGGGTTCAGAGTGCTGGATGGCATGCCATTCCTGATGTGATTATCAATATCGTCTGGGGAAGTGGCGGCGTGCCGTCACAGTACCTTGGCGGAAGTGAGTCACACCCGAAGGGCAACGTTGGACTGTCCGTCTATGGTGGTCCCAACGTCAACGCGCCATACTATGCGTCTCTGGAGACCATCACCGGTGGCTACACCGACTGGGGTCCTTGGAGCGAATGGTCAACCACCAATCCAGGTGGAAACACCGATACGCGCAACGTGGAGACTCAGCCTGTCACCCTTCTGTATAAGGATGGTGCCTGGACAACTGATACACCGGGTGCTCCGTGGGTGAAGACCGACGAGCGCAAGGTTACCGATCAGGAGGCCGTAGCAGGTCATCGTGAGTACCGAGCCGCTGACGGTTCGGCAACGCTTAACGAAGCCGACGCTGCCTGGTTCAGTGACACATCCTTTGATGGATGGCTACAATATGGCCAACCCAAGAAGGTAGTTGACGCAGAAAAGGTGGATCCGTTCACCGAGTACCGCGCAGCTGATGGAACTGCATCGCCCAACCTGAGTGATGCAGCCTGGTTCCTAGAGTCATCTTTTGATGGCTGGAATCAGCTTGGCGAACCCAAGAAGGTTGTTGATCAGGAGCTCGTACCGGCGTATACCGAGTACCGCGCAGCTGACGGGTCACCTTCACGTAACGAAGCCGATGCAGCATGGTCGCCAGACCGTGTTATTGATAGCTGGGGTACGGGGTACGAATCCCGAACGGTAGTTGACGCAGAAAAGGTGGATCCGTTCACCGAGTATCGCGCAGCTGATGGTTCGGCTTCTACGCATGAAGCTGATGCCGCTTGGTTTAGCGAATCAACCTTTGACGGATGGAGCCAATTTGGCGAATCCAAGAAGGTCGTTGACCAGTCGGCAACCGACGACGTTACCTACTACCTGGTGGATGACGGTGAGGGAAACCTTACTCAGTCTACAGACCGTGGCGACGCCAGTTGGTTCACTGCAGCTCCTGCAGGGCTTGACCCGAGTGCGACCGAGTTTGACCGCGAGAAGGTCACCGTGAAGGAAGCAGTGCCAGAACAGGTGCTGTATCTGACCGTGGATGAAGACGGTGTCTTTGGTGAAACCGAAGATCCCGCCGAAGCCAGCTGGATTCCGCTTGCGGATGACAACGGTGTAGATACCACGCTCTGGAGTCGAGTTATTGACTCCGAAACCAACGAGCCGATTGCTCGTGTTGTCACTGACGAAGAGGCAATCCTTGGGTACACTGAATATTACGTATCCAACAGTGAGCCGACTCGTGAACTTGGTGACAGCAACTGGACAGTGGATCAGCCTGAGGGTTGGACGCTGGTTGACGAGCGCGTAGTGACCGACAAGGAAGCTATCGCGCCGTGGATTGAGCGTACCAAGGGGCTCAAGAAGGCTGCCTGGGATGAAAAGGTGACCACACCGGCTACGTACGGTGCGTGCACACTTGCTATCACTGGTGGTTCTCCCATTCTGCCTATTGGAATTGCAGCGGTAACGTTGCTTCTCCTGGGCGCAGGCGTTGCGGTATACTCCGTTCGTCGCAATCGTCGTCAGAACGAGAACGCTCAGGCGTAATCACTTCTGATGACACCCGCCGGGTTGTCCGGTGCGTAGAGTCTCAACAGCCAGTTGAGTAACTCCGCACTGGGCCACCCGGCCTTTTCTTTTCCTGAACTATCTCAAACAGTAGTCTAGTGTATAAGCGAAGCAGTATAACGCTACAATTTATTGACATTATAGAGCCAAACTGCTATAAGTAAGGCTAATACTATTTCAAAACACATACAGATAAGGAAATTGCGAGACCATGTCTGACTTACCAGAAAAACAAGTAAAGCGACTCCATGCGCTTATTCAAGAGGCAGAGACAAACCTAGCAGCAGCAAAAGAACTACTCATTAGCATTGTTGGTGATGACGGCTCTGTTATTACGCCACGCGGAAATACAAATGACGAAGTGGGCGGCAAGATTATTGAGGGAATCTTTGATGGTCAAAAGATGATTGGCCCAGATGGAAAAGAATATCCAGTACCGGCTAACTATGCCAGCAAGTCAAAGCTAGTTGAGGGTGACCTCCTAAAGCTGACAATTGCAGACGACGGCAGCTTCATCTACAAGCAAATTGACCCAGTACCACGTAACCAGATCATTGGTACGATGTCGCAGCACGACGGTGCCTACTACGTTGAAGCCAACGGGCGTGAATACCGTATTCTTCTTGCAAGCGTGACATACTTCCGCATCAACCTTGGCGATCAGGTAACAATCATCGTCCCAGCTGATAACCCAGAGGCAACTTGGGCAGCAGTTGAAGCAGCACTCTAGGAGTATATTGCAAAATTAGCATAAATATGCTATAATAAAATAATGGTAGTCGTGTGAAAGCACGGCTATTATTGTACCTGTCTATTTCGAGTGAAGAGGTTATGAAATGCATCAACCGCCCGTCTCGCTGTCCGCTATTTTCGATTCCGTTGAAGGAGGGATTTACCGCCACACCGAACGCGTACTCAGTACCGCGTTTCACGGCAGTGCCGCGCCACTTCTTCTGCTCACCCAGCAGGAGCTGCGAAGTGTGAACGGCATGGGTCGCAAGCGAGTCGCCTGTGTCCAGCATGTCCTTGCGCAAGCCGACCTTCGTAGTCGCCTTCCGCAGGAGCGTGTCTTTGCACGCGCACGTGTGCTCTATGGAAGTGTTGCAGAGACGCCTGTTCAGGCGCTTTTGATTGGCTCTATGGTGAGTCGTGACATCACGGACGGGTATTTCAACCCCAGTCCGGCAGTCAAGTTCATCTGTACTGTGGATGGTACGATGACCATCGGAGCCATGCACGAGATACTTCAGAGTAGTCTTGGCGGCTACCTTGAGCTTCAAGGTATCGCTATGGATTCGCGACGCGTCCGTGATGCCTACGATGAGCTTTCGAGCCGACTCCATTTGTGGGAGCAGGCGCTGGAGCGTGAGCCGGTCTCATAGCCCACCTCATAGACAGGCCGGTCAGTGGAAATACTCTACTGACCGGGCAGTCCTTTTGTATATATTTTTTAATGAAATGTATCTAAAAGCACTGCTATGTAAAAAACACGACACCGTAGCTCCGCAAACTAGGGTACAATGAGTGCAGGGTAATCGCACAGGCATTCTTATGCATGTGCTCAATAGAAATAGGGGAGTATAGGTGTCTAAAGCCTTGTATCGTAAGTACCGCAGTACGTCGCTTGACGAAGTGGTGGGTCAGGAGCATATTACACGGCTTCTGAAGCGTGCACTTGAAACTGACCGCGTTGCGCACGCGTATCTTTTTACCGGCCCCCGTGGCGTTGGTAAGACCTCTATTGCGCGCATCATGGCGTATGAAATAAACAAGCTTCCGTACGCCGAAGATGCGCACCATCTTGATATTATTGAAATCGATGCCGCCAGTAATAATGGCGTTGAGGACGTTCGTGACCTCCGCGAAAAGGTACAGATTGCTCCTGTTTCGGCGAAGAAGAAGGTCTACATTATTGACGAGGTGCATATGCTCTCCAAGCCTGCCTTCAATGCACTTCTTAAGACGCTTGAGGAGCCGCCTGAGCACATCGTCTTCATCCTTGCGACGACTGACGTCAATAAACTCCCAGCTACTATTATTAGCCGTACGCAGCATTACGGTTTTCGTACCATCGCTCCAGCCACTGCTGCGGCACACCTAAAGACAATCGCAACTGCTGAAAAGATTGCCATAGATGACGACGCACTTCTTCTTATTGCAGAACGCGGTCACGGCAGCTTCCGTGATAGCATTAGCCTGCTTGATCAAGTAGCGAACCTTCATGATGGCAAGGAGCCTATTTCAGCAGCACTTATTGAAGACGTTCTTGGGCTTGCATCAACAAAGCACATGGAAAAACTCCTTGATGCGTATCAGGCCGCAGATATTTCAGCACTTGCAGCGCAGCTTGACGCCATAGAGTCTGAAGGTATTGATGCGTCTGTCTTGGCAGGTCAGCTTATTCACTTTGTGCGCAGCAGGGCCGCGGCTCATCCAGAGCTTCTCTCATTGCTTGACGCACTCTTGGATGTACCAAAATCTGCATATCCAGGCATGAAACTCTTAAGTGTGCTCGGTACGCCTCGCGTGACGGCAGTATCTGCACCGGCAACACCAAGTCCCGCTCCAAAGCCGAAAACCGTCGCCCTGGCAGCACCAGCACCTGAGATCACTGCATCCGTTGCTTCGCTAAAGAAAGCGGTTGAGCCAGCGCCTACACCCCAACCAGAGGCGGCAGCCCCTATTGAACCGCCAAAGAAAAAGACAGCCACGCCGATAGAGCCAGCTGATTTTAACTGGGAGGCGCTCGTAGAACACGTCCGTCAGAGCCACGTAGCGCTCTACAGCGTTCTATCTAAATGTAGTCCTGAGCTTGACGGGCAAAGCCTGAAGCTCTACACGGGAAGCGCATTTTATAAAAAGAAGCTTGATGACACGAAATACAGCACGCACCTCTATGAATCGATGCATGAGCTTGGCATGGTTGATATAGAAATCACCACCGTTCCAGAGCGTGCGCCACTTAAAGATAGCCAAGCTTCGGCAATTGCTGATATTATGGGTGGAGGAGTGGAAGTGGCACCTGGAGCTTTATAGCAACGGTCTCACCTCCAAAGAGAGTATATGGCAGGATCACAGACATCATCACCGGACGCCGCAGGGCGCATTCCACCGCAAAATCTTGACGCTGAGAAGAGTCTTCTTGGTGCTGTTCTTATTGACGAGGAAACACTTGCCGATATCAGCGAACACGTCACCGAAAAAGACTTCTACGATAAACGTCACGGCATAATCTACGGTGCAATGATTAGCTTGTACGAAAAGCATAAACCAGTAGACCTTCTTACACTCACAGATCAACTCAAGCAGAAGAAGCACCTTGATGACATAGGCGGCTCTGCGTATCTTACGGAATTGACCAACTATGTCCCTACGGCTGCCCACGCCGGTGCCTATGCAGAGCTTGTTCACCAGAAAGCAATCCGCCGCCGCCTCATTAAGGCCAGCGGTGATATTGCAGAGATGGGATACGACGAAGAAGAGGGCACAGCGCAACTTCTTGAGCGTGCAGAGGCGGAGCTCTTCGCAGTCAGTGACCAATCTACAAAACAAGACCTTGTACCGCTTGAATCTATCCTTACTGACAGCTTTGACCGTATGGAAGAACTGCACCGAAACAAGGGTGCACTCCGTGGTGTCCGTACCGGCTACCGCGATCTCGATAATATGACGGCGGGCCTTCAGCGCAGTGACCTTATCATCCTTGCCGCGCGTCCAGCCATGGGTAAGACCACTCTTGTGACAAACCTTGCCTACAACGTAGCTACGATTGCCAAACAGCCGGTGCTCTTCTTCAGCCTTGAGATGAGTAAAGAACAGCTGGTTGACCGTATGCTTGCCGATGCATCAGGGGTTGATGCATGGAATATCCGTACAGGTAACCTTTCTGATGAAGATTTCAGTAAGCTTTCTGAGGCAATGGGCGAAATGGCCGAAGCGCCTATCTTCATTGATGACACACCGGGTGTGAGCGTTCTTGAAATGCGTACAAAGGCGCGCCGTATTGCTCACGAACAACCGCTTGGGCTGATTATTATTGACTACCTCCAGCTTATGCAGGGAAGTGGTAAGTCTGACGGTAACCGTGTCCAAGAGGTCTCAGAGATTTCTCGTGGTCTTAAGCTGATTGCACGTGAGCTGAATGTTCCAGTCATTGCACTGAGCCAGCTGTCTCGTTCGGTTGAAAACCGTAGTCCGCAGATTCCGCAGCTGGCCGACCTCCGTGAATCAGGATCAATTGAGCAGGATGCCGATATTGTGATGTTTATCTACCGCGAGGCCTACTACAACCCAGAGACAGAGCGTGACAATATTACTGATCTTATTATCTCTAAACACCGTAACGGGCCCGTTGGAACAGTTGAACTGTACTTCCACCCAGAGCGCCTCCGCTTCATGTCACTTGATAGACGGCACGATCAGTAGAGTGGTATACTAAACGAGTAAATATATGAAGAAACCTGAAGATTTTTCCCATTATTTCCTCTACCGGTGGCGGTATGTTATTGGCTATAGCCTCATCGCCGTTCTTCTTGTGACACTCCTTCTTTTTGCAGCGCTCTTTACGCCAGCTGGACTATCAGCGGCTGAGATGCGTGCTGCAGCCACCAGCGCATCTCTTTCTTTTAGCGACAGTTCCACACTGGCGGTCACGAACCTTCCGTACCACCTCTTTCAATCAGGTATCTTTTCTCTCTTTGGTGTTTCTAACTTTACAATAAAGCTCCCGTCGCTGCTTATTGCGCTTGCATCTGCTGCTGGATTCATCATGCTTCTACGGCGCTGGTTCACGCTAAATGTTGCCGTACTGGCTTCACTCATTGTAGTGACCACTGGTCAATTCCTCTACATTGCGCAGCTTGGTACGGCAAGTATTCTGTACATATTCTGGCCAATCCTCATCCTCCTCTTGGGTACGCAAATTACACGCGGTGCCTATAAGTGGCGCTTTGCAGCGAAAATAGCCTTCGTCATAGCGGTTGTCATGAGTCTCTACACGCCACTGAGTATCTATCCACTTATTGCCGTCATCCTCACCGTACTCCTCCACCCACACCTACGCGCAACCCTCCGTAAACTTTCAAAGAAGCGCTTGGTTATTATCACGGGTATTGGCGTACTCCTCCTCGCTCCGCTTGGGTACCTTATTTCTCAGAACCCGCCGCTCGGCCTGACACTCCTTGGCCTCCCAGAGCAGTGGCCACCTAACATAGCAGAAAATGCTGTCACTGTGCTTAAGCAGTACTTCCTCTTCTGGGAGCCAAGCGCAACAACCGTTATGACTCCGGTCTTCGGTCTTGGATCAGCACTTGTGATAGGTATCGGCCTCTACCGCCTCTTTAGAACACGCGAAACCACTCGTAGCTACCTAGTAACGCTCTGGTTCCTGAGCCTTATTCCAATCCTGCTCCTGAACCCTTCATTTACAAGCGCCTCATTCATACCATCAATGCTCATGCTTGCAGCTGGGCTCACAAGCCTGATTGGCTACTGGTACCGCCTCTTTCCACTCAACCCTTACGCACGCATTGGTGGGCTCGTGCCAATCGTCATCCTTGTAGGTGTTCTTATTAGCACCGGGCTCATACGCTACGCATACGGCTACCACTACACACCAATGGTTGCATCACTCTTCTCCCGTGACCTCACCCTTCTTCCTAAGGACACGCGTACACTTGTTGTGTCCGAAAAGGAGAAGCCTTTCTTTGATGCAGTCGCAAAGTACAGAGAAAATCTTACCGTTCGCCAGTCAGTACCAACTGCGGGTACTTTTACCATTACGCATGAGGCGCAGAAGAAAACACCTGAAGGGTATAGCGTTGAGCGTATCATTGCAAACAGCTCAATCGACAGTGCCGCTCGGTATTATGTCTACCAAAAAGATGCAAATTAACGTATAATTACTCTAGTAGAAAGACGGAGGAATCACGAAATGGCTTTAGACCAAATGAAGATGCTCAACAAGCTGCGTAAAGCACAGAGCGACCTAAAGAAAGAAATAATTGAAGTAGAATCAGGTGACGGTGCAGTTGTCGTACAGATTACTGGTGAGCTAAAGATTAAGAAGGTTACTATTGACCCAGAGCAGGTAGACCTTGACGATATTAGCGAGCTCGAACACTGGATTGAAATCGCTGTACGCGATGGCCTTGCGAAGGCACAGGAAGTTGCCGCTGAGAAGATGAAGCCACTCATGGGTGGTCTTGGAAACCTCGGATTCTAATCAGAAGATCCACTGCGGGGCGCTCCTAGCTCCGCAGTACTCTTTATAGACTCGTATGTCACACTTACTCCCACGCGCCCTTGAAACGCTCATCGACGAGCTTGGCAGGCTCCCCGGTGTTGGTCAGCGCACAGCAGAACGCTATGCGTATTATTTGCTTCGCGCCAACAGCCGAATCACCAATAGCCTCTCTGCGGCTATTCACGATGTGCATAGCCTTGTAAAGACCTGTCCTGTGACATTTGCACTTATTGATGCAGAGGAGGAGGTCTCCTCACTCTATAGCAACACCGACCGCAATAAGAAGTTAATTGCCGTTGTAGAAGAGCCGCTTGATATTATTGCGCTTGAACGCACTGGCCAATTTAAGGGTACGTATCATGTTCTTGGTGGGGCAATGAGCCCTATAGACGGTATTGGGCCAGAACAGCTCCATATCCCAGAGCTCGCAACGCGCATAAAGAATGACGACGTTGAGGAAGTGATTATTGCCACCAACGCCAGTGTAGAAGGGGAGTCAACTGCACTCTTCCTTCAGAAGTATATTAAAGATGCTGGTATAGAGATTCAGATGAGTCGCTTGGCGCGTGGGATTCCTGTTGGTGTTGACTTAGAGTATGCAGACCAGATCACGCTTTCGCATGCGCTTGAAGGCCGGCGAATACTTTAGCAACTCCCTCTTAAATGGAAAGAGGCCCCGTTTCCCACCCAATACAGGGAGGAAACGGGGCCTTTTTGCGCCTAACCAACAACCTTGGGGAGGTTGTCGATTGCTTCAGAGACGTAGGTGTCGTCTTCCTCGCGCGTCAGCGCGGCGAGCGTCTTAGTGCGCGCCCCCTCCACGTGCTCGACAATGCCGAACATGCCGTGAATGGTCTTGCTGTGCGCCTTGAGGGCAGCGGTGATATCAACGATCGTCTGCGCACCAACCTTAAGGTCAGTAGCATAGCCGTTATAGACACCAAAGAACGTCGGCGTCAGGATAAACATCGCGCCACTACGACGTCCGTTGGACGAAAGCGTGATAGCAAAAGTGCCCGCGTCTTCGTTGCCGCGAACCGTCACAGAGTGACCATACCGGTTATGGATGGTCACCTCCTCGTTGTTCAGGTCCTTTGTGGCAATCTTGCACTCCTTGAAGAGCTCACTAAGGTAGCGTTTCTTGGAGTTCATGGCCACGTACCGGACAAGCAGGTACACGAGCAGTCCAATGTAGACCGTGCCGAAGACCAGCAGCATTACCTGAAGACCAGGCGTTGTCGTTGACATGACAGAGACACTCCCGAGGTTAACACCCCAGGTAGCTGCAAGTAGGCCCAATACCAGCGCCCAGACCAGCAGCTTCGTCATCTGAAGTTTTGAATTTGAAAAGCGCATCTTGCGCTCCCTTCTGTGTGTCGTTAGCGGTATTTCCACTAAGAAACATGCAGTAACGCAAGTTAGATGGATTATAGCATAAGTTATATATTTTGTCAATATACCGCTTCCGCTCCTAGGTGTCGGCCAGAGAGAGTGCTATACTAAAAGAATGTTTGATACCGCTAAAAATCTTATTGATGCTGCCCAGAAAATCCTTATTATTCAACCTGAAAACCCAGATGGAGATAGCCTTGCAAGCGCACTCGCACTTGAAGATCTTCTTGCGGAGTACGGCAAAGAAGTAACGCTTTTCTGCGCAATTGATATGCCAAAGTATCTGCGCTATATCAATGGCTGGGATAGGGTAGAGAAGGACTGGCCCGTAAATCACGACCTTGCTATCATCGTTGACACTACCAGTGCGCTCCTCCTCCAGCAGACGCTTGCCATCCCAGGTGCACGCTCTTTCCTAGAGACACACCCTGTGCTCATTTTTGACCACCACCAAGACAACGGAAATGACCTTCCATTCACACCAACGCTCGTTCTTGATAGCGAAGCTGTATCTGCAAGCCAGGTTATTTATGCGTTCGCAAAAGACGCAGGTATGTCTATTTCTCCTGTTGCGGCGGAGGCACTCTTCATTGGAATTCAAGCAGATAGTCTTGGGCTCACCACTCAGTCAACCACCCCTGAAAGTTATCAGGTGGCCGCTGATCTTGTGAAGCTGGGTGCGGTCCCTTCAGATATTGAAGGGCGCCGCCGCGAGTTTATGAAAAAACCTGCCGACATTTTGGCATACAAGGGTGCGCTTATTAGTAGGATTGAATATGACCTTGACGGTACGCTTGCGACCGTTCATATTCCATGGGAGGATATTCAGGAGTATAGCGACCGTTACAACCCAAGTGTGCTTGTTCTAGAAGAAATGCGCCTTGTTGATACGGTTGAGGTGGCAATTGCGCTCAAGACCTATCCAGACGGAAAGGTAACAGGAAAGATCCGCACGAATGCACCAATTGCACATCATATTGCGGGCTATTTTGGCGGCGGCGGTCACCAGTATGCTGCTGGCTTTAAGGTGTTTGAAGATTTCGCGACAGTTCGTACAGAACTTCTTACCGCAGCCCAAAAAGCACTTGATGAATACAAGGACGCAGCATGACCCTTTCATTTCATAACCAACTCACTAAAACCGTTGACGCATTTACGCCCCTTCAGAAAGGTAAAGTATCCCTCTATACTTGTGGGCCAACCGTTTACAGCACTCCTACGGTAGGGAACTGGGCATCATATATTCACTGGGATACACTTGTACGCACACTTGTGGCGGCTGGATATGACGTCACGCGTGTTATGAATATTACCGACGTTGGGCACCTTGTGAGCGACGGCGATGATGGTGAAGATAAGCTCGAGAAGGGTGCCCGGCGCGAAGGGAAGACTGCGTGGGAGGTTGCTCAGTACTACACGGATGATTTTATTGCCGGGATGAACGCGCTCAATCTTATTGCGCCAACGCACATTCCGCGCGCAACAGAATACATCGACCAGCAACTTGCACTCATACGGACACTAAAAGAGCGCGGGTACACCTACCAGATTTCTGATGGAATTTACTTTGATACAGCAAAATTCCCTACCTATGGGGATTTTGCAGGACTAGACATTGAAGCACAGAAGGCGGGCGCGCGCGTAGAATTTAACCCTGAGAAGCGGAGCGCCAGTGACTTTGCACTTTGGAAGTTTACACCAGCCGGCCAGGTGCGTGATATGCAGTGGCAGACGCCAGCAGATCTTACTGATGACAATTCTAGCCCCCAGGGCTTTCCGGGCTGGCACCTTGAGTGTTCTGCAATGGCGATCGACCTTCTAGGGGAGACGATTGACATTCACACTGGCGGTATTGATCACATCCCCGTTCATCACACAAATGAAATTGCCCAATCAGAAGCAGCAACAGGCAAGCAATTCGCTCAGTACTGGCTCCATACCAACCACCTTAAAGTGAATGGCACAAAGATTAGCAAGTCGCTTGGCAATGGCTACACGCTTCAGGATCTTGCAGAGAAGGGTTTTGACGCACTTGACCTTCGTATGGCAGTACTTCAGGGTCACTACCGCTCAGAGGGTAACTTCACGCTTGAAACGCTACAGGCAGCACGAAACAGGCTCCTGAATTGGCGCTCTGTTGCTGCGCTTCGTCACCAGATTCACGACACACTTGAGCGCAGTACGGCCGAAAACAGCAAGCATGTGCAGTACCTGGAAGATAGCCGCAGAAAACTTCTGAGCGCACTCAGCGAAGATCTTAATACGCCAGGAGCGCTTGCCGTAGTGGATGAGGTATTTAAAACAGTCCTTGCAACAGCAACGGTAGACCTGCATGACACAGGCTTCCTACGCTTCCTAGAGACGGTTGACGAGCTCCTTGGACTCAATCTCGTTACAACAACCCCAGACATCTCAGATGAGCAGAAGATGCGTATTATAGAGCGCCTCAGGGCACGAGAGAACAAAGACTACACCACATCAGATGCTGTGCGCGATGCGTTCCTTGCTGAGGGTATTACACTCCGCGATACGCCACATGGTACGGTGTGGGAATATTCCGTATAACCCCTCACTCACTCTAGTCATAAAAAAGCGGCCCGCAGAGAGCCGCTTTTATTTTAGAAAGGAGTAGCGAGGAGCTTACTTCGCAGCCGCCACTTTCTTCCGAGGTACAGCCTTTGATCTGTCATTACGAGCAAGGTGTTCATCAATAAGAACACGGATAACACCGGCGATAGGAATAGCAATAATACCACCAATGACGCCGAACATATAGAGACCCACAGTTACCGCACCAAGCACCATCAGTGCAGACAGGTCAATTTTCTTCGCCTGAATATTTGGTGAGATGAAGTTATTTTCAACTTGCTGGTAGACGATGAAGAATATTGCGTACGCAATTGCTGCCGGGAAGCTGTTGAGAGCAAGAAGAAGGCCGACGATAACGCCACCAATGGTGGCACCGAACATAGGGATCAGTGAAAGCACAAAGGTAATTGCAGCCGTTGGCATGGCAAGGCTTGCTTCGACGGTCGGGAAGATGAAGCTAAGCGCGAAGACCACCAGACCTGCCGCTGTAGCCCCAATAGCAGAGACTGAAAGTTGACCCGTAATATAGCCACTCACAACTGAGTACATACGCCCCGCAACTCGGCGGTGCTGTTTCATCTTTTCCTTGTCCTTATAAAGACGCCATAGACGCTTCATCCACTCTGGCCCCTCAATCAACATGAGGAAGGTAAGAACGAGTACAAGAATGAGCGCTGCAAGGAACGAGAAGAACGAACCAATACCAGACACAACACTTCGTCCTACATCACCAGCCCAGGCCGCCGCACTTGTTTTTACAGATTCGAGCGCAGCATCAACCTGCCCTTGGAGCCCGTACTGCTCAACAATCGCATTGAGACCCGACCACTGATTTGACGCAGAATCTACGAAATCAGGCACGTTCTGAGCAAACCGGGCTGTCTGCTGAACAATAGGCGGGATCACAAGAACAACCACCGTTGCAAGCAGTGCAATAACCGCAACATACGCCAGCGCCGTCGCGCCAACACGGCTTCTTCCTGGAAGCTTCGATGCAATCCATGTCACTGGGCGGTGAAGTGCCATTGTTAGGAAGAATGACACGCCAAGAATAATGAGGCCAATCTGTGCTTTATAAAGGAGGAATCCGACTATACCGATAGCAAATACTACCAACCAAAATCGTACAAAAGTCTGTGTGTCTATCTCAATACGGGTTCTCATGTATACAGTATACTAAAATCCGTCGAATTCGTGTAGTATATCGTCACCTTTACGCATACCGCTACTTTAGCCTAGACAAACCTCTTATGCTTATCTATAGTAAGAAAAGATATGGAGCAGCTGCTATCACAGCTTCGGGGGGCGCTTTCAGGTACTATTTCAACAAGTCCTGCCCTCAGGTCTTCGGTTCGACGAGACGCGAGCCTTTTTGAGATTACCCCAGACGCCGTTATTACCCCAGAGTCATCGAAAGATATCCAGTCACTCGTGCGGTTTGTCATGAAGCACAAGGCCGCCTACCCAAAACTTGCCATCACTCCACGTGGTGCGGGTACAGATATGACCGGCGCGGCAATTGGTTCGTCTATCGTTCTTGATCTGACGAAGCTTGATACGATTCACAGCTTTAAGGGTCGGCTCGTTCACGCCCACCCTGGTGCAAAGGTATATGACATTGAGCGCATGCTTGGAGCGCACAGTCTTGCGCTTGGATCGTCACCGACAAGCAGAGATGTGGCAACGCTTGGCGGTATCGTCGCTAATAACTCAGCTGGCGAACGCTCATTTATGTACGGAAGTACGCAGCGCTGGGTGAGCTCACTAAAGGTGGTCCTTGCAGACGGCAAAGAGTACACAGTCCGCCCAATGAGCCGACGCGAACTTGAGCGAAAGATGGCTGAACCTACCTATGAAGGGCGGCTCTATGCGCACCTTTATAGTATCCTCAATCGACACTACGACATCATCAGGAACGCCCGCCCCCATACCGTAAGAAATGCGAGCGGGTATAACCTTTGGGATATCTGGGATAGGGAAGAGGGTATTTTTGACCTTACACAGCTATTCATTGGGAGTCAGGGGACATTAGGAATTGTAACGGACATTACGATTGAGGCGGTAAAGAAGCCTCAGTACGTAGGTGCACTCCTTGTACGTATGCCGACGCTTAAAAAGCTCGATGCGGTACTTAAAACAATAAAGGAGCATTCACCTTTGAGCATTGAAGGGTTTGATGACATTACCTTCCTTCAAGGCCTGCGCACCTACAAACTCCTCAGGAAGCAAATTGGAAACCGTGAATACGCAAAGCAGCAGATTCAGCTTCTTCCGTCTGCAACTGTATTAAAGGGGTCGGCACCCCAGCTCATCCTTACGGCCGAGATCGAGGGCGATACCCACGCAGAGCTCCTTGAGAAGCTTGAACGCCTACATGAGGCGCTCCAGAAGTATAAGATTCAAAGTGATGTTGTTGTTGATAATCCGGTGAATGTTCCGTTGCGCCGCATGCGTCAATCTACCCTCGCTCTACTTCAGGATAAGATGAAGACGCAGCACGCATCGCCGTTTATTGATGACATGGCCGTTCATCCAGACCATATAGCAGCATTTCTTCCTCGCCTAAGAAGGGTCCTGAAGAAGCATAAGCTTCCAGCTACAATACACGGACACTTTGGTGATGGAATCTTCCACGTCCTTCCTCTTTCGCAGATCACCTCTGTAAAAGAGCAGGTAAAGCTTGAGCCAATAATGCGAGATATCATAAAACTCACCCTAGAATATGATGGGTCGCTTTCAGGAGAGCACGGAGACGGAATGATTCGTGGCCCATGGCTCCCCGCACAATTCAATCAAGAGGTATATACACTCTTTCGCCAGGTAAAAGAACTCTTTGATCCCCTCTACATCTTCAATCCTCATAAGAAAACTGACGCAACCTGGGAGTATAGCATGAGTCACCTCAGAGAATTTCGACCTCACGGCAAAAAACGGTAACTTGCAAAAACTTACTTGTTAATGTATAGTATTAGTACTATGCAGAAAAAGAAGATTGGCTGCGTAAAGGCAGCAACCTACATTCTTGGCGATAAGTGGACGCCGCAACTTCTGCGTTTCTTCGCAAATGAGGATGCAGTGCGTTTTGGGCATATTCAGGATTTTGTAGCCGGAATCAACCCACGGACACTCTCTGCACGCCTCGGAAACCTTGAACAAGAGGGGATTATAAAGAAAGTGCAAAAAGCAGAAAGCACCCGCTGTGAGTACTCACTCACACAAAAAGGGCAGGAACTCGTCCCTATCCTCCACGCCATGGAAACGTGGAGCACTCGTCACGATTCTTAATTTTTAGTTAAACCTCAGCTCACCTTCAGAAAAGTGGCGTATACTATGGGTATGAGAGTATTAGTCATTGAGGATGAACATAAGATTGCACGAGCCCTTGGTAAGGCGCTTCAGCAGGAAACGTTTGCCGTGGACATCGCTTATGATGGCGACGAAGGATATGCAATGGCAACCACAGAGCCGTATGATATTGCTATTATTGACCGTATGATTCCTGGTGAGTATGACGGCCTAGCAATCGTCAAAGCCATGCGTGATGCCAAGATACATACGCCCGTCCTCTTTCTTAGTGCGCTAGATAGCATCCATGAACGAACAAAGGGGCTCGATGCTGGCGCCGATGACTACCTTGTGAAACCGTTTGCGCTAGAGGAGCTCCTTGCTCGCGTTCGCGCACTGCTTCGCCGCCCGGTAGAGCAGCAATCTGCCCAGCTTACCGCAGGTGACCTTACGCTCGATACCATTACCTACACAGTAGAACGCGCTGGGAAGGTAATTCAGCTTACAAGTCGGGAGTTTGCACTCCTTGAATACCTCCTTCGAAACCAAGGACGCCCTATTAGTAAAGAGACGATTATCTCACACGTCTGGGATTACGACGCCAATATCCTGCCGAATACTGTAGAGGTGTACGTCAAGTACCTGCGTGCGAAGATTGATGCGCCGTTTAAAACACCGCTTATCCATACAGTGCGTGGATTCGGATATAAACTAGAGGCGGCATAACCCATGCACCTGTTTCGGTCCGCCACACTCAAGCTCACCACGTGGTACCTCGCAATACTTATGGCAATAAGTATTGCTTTTAGTATCATGCTCTACCAGCTCAGCCTCAACCAGGTAGGAATCCGCCTAGAGGCGCTCCAACACAGCATCCTAGATGGTCAGTACATACAGAACCTCGTCCAGCCATACATACAGGGGCTTCTTCCGGGCTCAACAAACGCACTGATTGACACCGAGCTCCAGGCGGCGTCCCGTCAGATCATAACGCTCCTTGTAAAAGTAAATGCCGTCGTCCTTCTTGCCGGGGGTATCGTTTCATATATCATGGCCCGTAGGACACTCCGTCCAATTGAAGCGGCCCATGAAGCCCAGGGAAGGTTCACGAGCGATGCAAGCCACGAGCTCCGCACGCCGCTCTCTGCAATGAAAACAGAGCTTGAGGTGAGTCTTCGTGATACCGACCTATCTATTAAAGAGGCGAGGGAACTCCTAGAGAGTAACCTTGAGGAGGTAAACAAGCTTATATCCATCTCTGAGATGCTCCTTCATCTTTCCCGACTTGAATACGACCAGCTTGAGGTCACAACGGTGGACATACCAGCGCTTGTAGCAGATATGCTCAAGAAACATCCAGAAGGTGAGCGGTTCACACTTGTAAGCCGCAAGAAAGCCACAACACAGGCAAACGAAGCTGCAATTACAGAGGTTATTGATATTCTTATGGAGAATGCGCTGAAATATAGCCCGAAGGATCGCCCTATTGCTATAAAGATCTTTGAGCAGCGCGCTCATATCGCCTTCAGAATCAAAAATAACGGTCCGGCTATTAGTAAACAGTCCATTGACCGTATCTTTGAGCGATTCTACCGAGGCGATCAATCACGAACGAACAGTAGCCGTAACGGATATGGACTTGGCCTATCAATTGCCAAGAAAATTGTAGAGATTCACGGTGGCTACATAACCGTATTAAGCAATACAAAAGAAACATCGTTCACCTTCTATCTCCCTATTGTCAAAAAGGGTAGTACAAAATAGCACCCAGTCCTAGTATAAAAAATACAACGATATTCACTACATACTTAAGGAGTATCTAAGAATAGCTTGCGATACTGGGGGTAGTAGCAACCCGCTACGAAACAGACAGTAAAAGGAAGGGAGTGAACACCTATGAACACCACCACCGCTACAACACACCAGACAGTAAAACAAGCACCTATCCTTCTGAGTAAGAAGGGCATGAAGGACTTGAAAAAGAGCATATCACAGCTTGAGCAAGACCTCTCTGCAATCCAGAGAAGCCTTAAGGAAAGCGACAAAACACACGGACACGATGATCGGTTTGAGAGAATCGAGAAACTACAGCGGCTCGAAAGTGTCGAAGCTGAACTCTACGAAAAGAAGCATGTTCTTGCGAATGCAAAACTTATCTCCTCTAAGCGCACACGCCTAAAAGTTGCCGTTGGCTCAGTTGTTGATCTTATTGATCAGCAGGGAAGAATGTTCCGCTATACGCTCGTTGAGAGTATTGAAGCAGATCCAAGCGATGGGCGCATCTCAACACTCAGTCCTATCGGTAGGAGCCTCGTCGGCAAGACCGTGAAGGATGTTATTGAGTGGGGGAATGGGTCGTCGTACAGAAACTTGCGGCTTGTACGCATATCATAAATAGACAATGGCTACGCCGTAGTACGTCCTTACTCGGTCATATGAACAAGTTCACATGACACCTCGTAAACGGACAATGGCTACGCCGTAGTACGTCCTTACTCGGTCATATGAACAAGTTCACATGACACCTCGCTTCGTAGTACAATAGTGCTAATGGATTTTTACAATAAAACAGCAAAAGAAACACTGAGTAAACTTCGCTCTAGCACCGATGGACTATCACGAAGCGAGGCGACCAAGCGGTTAAAAACACACGGCCTTAACGAGATCACCGTGAAAGGCGAGCCTCTTTGGAAGAAGCTTGTTGAGCCATTTGCGAACATATTTACGCTCGTCCTAGGGCTTGCCGTAGCTATAAGTATCTGGCATGCTGCCTATTTTGACGCTATTGTTATTTTCGCCATCATCCTTGTGAGTGCGGTCATTTATTATGTGCAGCGGTTCTCAACCGAACGTATCCTTCGCACACTCCGCAAGACCGACGCACAGCGCGTATCAGTATACCGTCACGGCACACTTCAGACGGTTGACGCAACGAGACTCGTACCAGGTGATGTTATTCACATTGGAGAGGGCGATAAAGTGCCGGCAGACATTCGTGTCATCTCGTCTCATAACGCCTACGCCAATGAATCAATGCTGACGGGCGAGTCACACCCCATTGCCAAAACGAATGACCCACTAAAGGGAAAGAAAGAAGTATACGAACGTACGAATAGCCTCTTTCAAGGTTCGTTTATTACATCCGGCCAGGTAGTTGGTATTGTAACGCATACCGGTGACGCTACGGAGTTTGGCCAGATTGCACAGCTCAGTGCTGCAGACCCCGGCGCACTGACAAGCCCCGTACAGAAAAAGATAGACAAGCTTATCAGCTACAGTATGGCTATTATCACAGCCGTCGCTGTGCTTACTTTTATCCTGGCTGTAGCGCGCGGCGTGAGCGTCTCTGAGGCACTACAGTTCGTTATTGCGCTTGCAGTGTCGGCTATTCCAGAAGGGCTCCCAATTGCTATATCCGTCATCCTTGTTCTAGGAATGCGTCGCATGGCAAAGAAGAAGGCACTCGTACGCAACATGCGCGCAATTGAGACTATTGGCGTCATTACAACCATTGCAACAGACAAGACAGGGACGCTCACAAAGAATAAGCTCTCTGTACAAGAGCTATGGACGCCACTATGGGAAGGAAACGAGCTTACCGGAAGTACCGCCCATCTTAACTCAAAAGATCTAGGCTTTTTCACCAATCACGCAGAGATACTCAGTGCAGACCCGCTTGATATTGCGTTGAGCGAGTATTCGTCAAAGCAAAAGGGGGCAACCAAAGGCAGCACTCTTCACAGTAGTCTTCCGTTCGAGCAAACACTCGCAATGAGTGCGAATGTATGGAAAAGGAAGGCCGGCTACTGGATTGCCGTGAAGGGTGCACCAGAGGCACTCGTTGAAAGAAGTTCGCTTACGAAGACAGCGAAAGAAGAAGTCTTAAATACACTCTCTCAATTCGCCACAAATGGCTACCGTGTCATTGCTCTCGCGTCAGCGGAGCTGGAGGCACCCGTTACATCGCTTGAACTCCTTCCGAAATCCCAGAGGCTTTCATTCCATGGGCTGATTGCAATCGCAGACACACTTCGCCCGGCTGCACGTCGCGCTGTTGCAACGGCCCAGCAAGCAGGTGTAACCGTACGAATGATCACGGGTGATCATTTCCAGACCGCGTTTAGTATTGGAAAGCAGCTTGGATTAGCACACGACGAATCAGACGTATTTGACTGCAGTACTATGGGTGAACTTGATAGCACAGAGCTAAAGAAGGTCGTTCGCCATGCGCATGTATTCTCCCGCGTAACCCCAGAGAATAAATTTAAAATCCTTCAAATCCTTAAGGCCACAGAGGTGACTGCGATGACAGGGGATGGAGTAAATGATGTACCCGCACTCTCAAGCGCTCATGTAGGTATTGCTATGGGAAGTGGCTCGCAGATCACAAAAGATGCTGGCGACATCCTTCTTCTTAACGACGATTTCTCTAGTATCGTCCATGCCATGCGAGAAGGCCGGATTATCTTCGCGAACATCAAGCGAATGCTCTTCTATCTCCTCTCTACAAATATTGGCGAGGTGTTTGTTGCGCTTGGTGCGCTGATTATAGGCGTGCCTCTCCCGCTTGCACCAATTCAAATCCTCTGGATTAACCTCGTAACCGATACAACGATGGTCATTCCTCTTGGACTTGAACCAGGAGAGAAGGATACACTCAATCAGCGTCCAGTATCACCGAAGGCGCCTATCCTCAGTAAGTATATGATTGCGCGCATTATCATTGTTGCACTGCTCATGGGCGTCGTCACGCTTGGGCTCTATATATACTTTAGTAGCGCTCATGGCGTCGCATATGGCCAGACTATCGCATTCCTTGCACTTGTTGTTATGCAGTGGGCAAATGCGTTCAACGCACGCAGTACGTACGACTCCGTATTCGTCCGAACTAAGGTCCGTCACACCGTATTCTGGATTGGACTGGGTATTTCGATCCTCCTTCAGGTAGCGGTCTTCGTAGGGCCCCTCCAGCCGTATCTGCATGTGGCTCCAGTCTCACTCCAGGATGCACTTCTTGTAAGCGCAGGGGCATTTATTGTAACTATCATCCCGGTTGAGATTCACAAGGCATGGGGGCGTGCAGCGCGAAAGAAGAGGCAACAGTAGAATGAGGCGTAATACCCACACAGGCTCTCAGCATTTCCTACGCTCACCGCGACTCGTAGAGGAGCTCCTCACAAAGACGGACATCAAAAGCACCGACATCGTCTACGACATTGGTGCAGGAAGTGGTGTTATCTCATCTGCGCTCGCACCACTCGTGCGTAAAGTAGTGGCGATCGAGGTTGATCCGCGCACAACACATCTTCTAAAGCGTAATATTCACGATGTTCATGCATTTAAGAATGTGAAAATTGTCGAAGAGGACTTCTTAAGCCTTCCGCTTCCGGCGCATCCTTATAAAATCTTCTCAAACATCCCGTTTCACATCAGCGCACCAATTGTGAAGCGCTTCTTTAATTCAGAGCATGGCCCAGAGACAGCGTACCTTATCGTACAAAAACAGTTTGGGCAGAAACTCGTCTCGTCAGAGGCGAAGCGATTCACGAGCCAACTAGGAATGCTCATTGGTGCAGAGTATGCTGTAAAGATTATTCGCAACCTAAGGCGCGATGATTTCAAGCCTCAGCCGGCAGTAGATACGGTCTTCGTAGAGATGAAGCGCCGCAAACTTCCTCTTATAGAGAAGGGTCGCCTGAAGGCATATGAACGCTTCACGGAAGAGTGCTTCTCCGACCCTAAAAAGCTTGCTCGTCAACGGCTCGAGCTTATCGGCCTGAAGCCAGGCGATCCGCCTTCCCGACTCACCTTGAGCCAGTGGATCATCCTTTTTAACGCCGCCTCTTTTGCGCCAAACAAGAAAAAATAGTAAAACTTCTATATACTAGTCTTTATGGACGATATCTCATTGATTACGTGGATTATTACTGGTATTTTATTTGCGATTGACCTTGGGGTTCGTATCTGGCTGCTTGTCTACATTCCTAAGCGGCGTAAACCTACCGCAGCAACGGCGTGGCTTCTGCTTATTTTTACAATTCCGTTCCTTGGAACACTTCTCTTTGTCGCTATCGGTCATTCAAAACTCTCTAAGGCGCGTCGCAGCAAGCAGACGGCCATTACAAATATCCTTCATGCTTACACCTCGGAGCTTGAAAGGGCACACCTCACCCAGCAGGCGCCGGCGCCGTATGACGGGGCAGCGTCTCTTGCAACAAGTCTCACAGGGTTAGCGCCAACGGCAAGCAATGCCATCACACTTCTTACTGGGTACGATGAAATTATTGAAGATATTATAGAAAAAGTTAACACAGCCACGCAGTACATTTATGTAGAATTTTATATTCTTGCACTTGATACCACTACCGAGCCCTTCTTTGAGGCACTTGAGGCAGCAAAGAAGAGGGGCGTGGACGTCTACGTACTTTTTGACTCCTGGGGTTCACGAAAGTTTCCTCAGTTTAAAAGGATGATGCAGCGGCTTGATAGTGCTGCTACCGCGTGGCATAAAGTCCTCCCAATTAGCCTCAACCCAAAGAAGTATAATCGCCCTGACCTACGCAATCATCGTAAGATTGTGGTTATTGATAACACAGCTGCGTATATCGGCTCGCTCAACATGATTGATAAGACCTACCACAGGAAAGATACAATCAGCTACATTGAACTCATGGCGCGTCTTGAGGGGCCGTCTGTGAATGCACTTGCGACAATCTTTGCCAGTGACTGGTATAGCGAAACGGGCAAGGCGCTCTCTGACTTCATGAAGAATGCAACTATTGCGCGAAAGGGGAATGTACCGGTACATGTTGTCCCAAGCGGCCCAGGCTACCCGCATCAGAATAACCTAAAGACGTTTGTCTCCCTCATCTACACAGCGCGCAAGTCTATTGTCATTACAAACCCCTATCTTGTCCCGGACGAGTCGCTCCTGAGCGCACTTATCTCTGCTGCAAAGCGCGGCGTCCACGTATCTATCCTTAACTCCGAGGCTATGGATCAGTGGATGGTAGGACATGCACAGCGCTCGTACTATACAGAGCTCCTAGAGGCGGGGGTGCACATTTATCTCTACAAAAAACCGCAGCTTGTTCATGAAAAACATTTCGCTATTGATGAATCGGTTGCCGTGATCGGCTCAAGCAACCTCGATATTCGTTCTTTTGAGCTGAATCTTGAGTGTGTTGTTATTGCTTACGACACCGCAACCGCGAAGCAGCTCACTACTCGCCATGCAGAGCTCCTCAAAAAGAGCACCAAGGTACATCTGGCGACATGGCAAAAGCGAAGGGGTTGGAAGAATCTCCTTGATAGTATTGCGCGCCTGAGTTCGGCGCTTCAGTAAAGCTACTTACGCTTCCCAAACATAAAGAGTCCAAGACACATCCAGAAGGCCATAATGACAACACAGACCCCTATAAACGTCGGGAGTCCTAAGAGGATAATGAGCGGCATTGAGAGCGCCGTGACGAGCCCTCCACCCATGAGCGGCTCAAACATCAGTTGCTTGTAGCCAAAACCTTCAACGGCATTGGTCTTATTCTTTGGGTCAACCATTTGTGCGAAGAGAAGGCCTGTGGCGGTCATACCCATCGCCTGGCCGTAGCTGATAATGGCATTCTGGAACCAGTAGCGCTGGAACATACGCCGGGCAAAGAAGAAGAAGGCAAAGAGAATCCACACTACACCTGCACCATAAAGAAGCCCGAAGATGACCGCGTCTTTTACGAGGAACTCAAGCGACATGGTGCCAATTGCCGCCATAATAAGAAGCGTAAGTGTGAGTGTCGTAATGAGGTCAACGACCTCACGGTTCACCTTAAAGCCAAGCTTTCGCCAGATAAACTGCGCCGCCATTCCACCAAACATAGCGAAGGTGAAGAGCGGTACGTAGGCGAAGAAGCGATGACCGTCACGACCCCATGTGAGTGACTCGACAAGGAGAAGGCCTTGATGAATAAGCCATCCAACGGCAACACCAGAGAGAAGGAGGAGGATATGGAAAAAGAGTGATTTTACTGTCACAACCTTACGGAAGCTGACGCCCTTTCGCCTAATCTCAGCAACAATAGTATGGTAGTAGACGCGGTTACGCGCCACCTGTACGGGTCCGCCGGATTTTATGTGCCCTTTGCGGCGCGCCCAGTTGATAAGGATGACGCCTGTGATAAGTGCAGTGAGCAGACTTGCCGTTGCGAGTCCTGTTGCGATCTGACGTCCATCTTCAAAATCAAGATCATTAAATACTGGTGTCATGCCGGCCACAGTACCATGACCGCCCTCGAAGCTGATCTCAAGGAGGGCTGCGACATACGGCGGTATACCAAAAAAAAGGTACGAGCACAAAGAGCGCCAGCAGCCCTGCGACCACATACTGCCCCCAGGCTATTGTTTGTCCAAATGCTACCTGCGGGCCGGCGAGCTTCCACATATTTTTTAGCGAAATAAGCGGTTTACCAAGGAAGAGACCCGCAAATACAAGAACGATCATATATTTAGGAAGTACTTGCCACATTTCGTAAAACTCTTTCGGAATCTGAAGGGCGGGGAAGTATTCACCAGCAATTTGTGGGCCTAAAACAAGCAATACAATTCCAGCTGCAAGTGAAGTGGGGATGAAGAGTCGGCGGACAAGCGGAAGACGCGCAAGAATATAGCCACCAATGATAGCGCCCAGAAGAAGGAGACCTGCAACGATGTATTGAGTAATCATAACCTTGATTGATTATAGCAGGTGGGGGAGGAAATACTAGAGGTGAGAGTGGGTATATATACCTAAAAGCCCTACTCAAAATCCCATACACAGAATGTATGGGATCTATAGGCCGCCTCCCAGGGTATAGGCGGGGAGGCCGTCGCTAAATTGTTCAGCAGGAGTCTACCTATGCGGTGGGACGAATGTCAACGCCTTACCGGTAGCGGTACCACGACCAGTACGGCCAATACGGTGAACGTAATCTTCGTAGGTTGCTGGCTGGTCAAAGTTGATCACGTGGCTCACGTTTGGAATATCAAGTCCACGCGCTGCAACGTCGGTTGCTACAAGGACCTTTACGTGGTCATTCTTAAACGCACGGAGGGCACGCTGACGCTGTGACTGTGACTTGTTACCGTGAATTGCCGTAGAGGCAATGCCGCGGTTATCAAGGTGGTCAGCAAGGCGCTGTACACCAAACTTTGTTTCACCAAAGAGAAGTACCTTTTCAAATTCTTTAGCAGTAAGGAGCTCAAGGAGCTTTTCAAGCTTCTCTTCCTTACTTGAAGCAACAATAATGTCCTGCTCAACGCGCTCGCTGGTATCAGCAGTACGTACAGAAATCACCTCAGGCTCGTTAAGGAACTCGTCCATAAGCTTCTGAATTTGTGGTGTAATTGTTGCGCTAAAGAAGAGTGTCTGGCGTTCAGCAGGAGTAAGGCTCACGATATTTCGGATATCGTTCACAAATCCCATATCAAGCATACGGTCAGCTTCGTCAAGAACAACAGTATCAACGTTATCAAGAACAAGCTTCCTGCGCTTAATAAGGTCAGTTACACGGCCCGGCGTACCAATCACAACGTGTGGACGGCGTGCAAGCTGCTTAATCTGACGGTCAATATTTGCACCACCAACGATCAGTGTTGAGTAGAGCTTCATGCCATGTGAAAATGCCTGGAATTGCTCATCAATCTGCTGTGCAAGCTCACGAGTTGGCGCAAGGACAAGTACAGATACTGGCGCAGGGTTTGTGAAAAGCTTGTTAAGAATTGGAAGCATGAATGCTGCTGTCTTACCGGTACCAGTATTTGCAAGACCAAGAACGTCCTTACCTGCAAGTGTGTGCGGGATTGACTGGTCCTGGATTGCACTTGGCGTTGTGTAGCCCTTGTGTGCAATATTCTTATGAAGTACTTCGTGGAATGGGAAGTCTGCAAATGTATGTGTTGGCTCGTAAGGAGTTTCTGCTCCAGAAATAGTTGCCTTATTTACGAACTTGCTTGGGTGGATGTATGCACCGCGGTGATTTGACTTACCGCGTGAACCACCACCGTTACCGCCGCCACGTTTGTGGAAGGGACGATTTGTTTGATTTGAACGCTGACCGCCCTGTCCGCCGCGTGTACCGCGTGCGTTGCCGCCACGTCCTGAACCGTGTTGATATGCCATAGGTAATAAACCTCTTTCTTGTTTGTACGCCATGCGAATATAGAGTGGGCGTAATATGTATATAATTATCGCTGCAGACGAACAGCGAGAACCTCTCTTGTACCCACCAAAACCACAAGAAATTCTATGTTTTCAGTTCTAAGAAAAGTATCCATTCGGATGCACTTACTTTAGTATAGCACATTTATTAGATAATTTCAATACCAGCTAGACCACTTTGCAAAAAGCATGGCCTAAAACATATACATTGACTGTATGTGCTTTAACTAAGGACCTAAGGCCTCATAGCACAAGAAGTCTCGGGGGTGGTATACTGAATACTAATGAAACTATTCTTTGATGCTCGTTGGACACGCACCGACTACCACGATGGCATTAGCCGCTACACGAGCGGACTCCTTGAGGGGTTTATGCGTCAGAACCTTCCCGTCACAGCACTGATTTGTGACATAAAGCAGCTCGAGCTCCTCCCCAAAGGCGTTCCATACCTACTCCTCAACCACCCCGTATCCCCAAAAGAACCCTTTATTGCCCGAAAGTTAAATAAAGCAGGTGCAGATGCCGTCTTCAGCCCGCTTCAAGTGATGGGATTCTGGGGGAGAAAATACAAACTCATCCTGACGCTTCAAGATATCATCTACTACCGTCACCCAAAGCCACCAACCAACCTTCCATGGTACGTACGCACCGCATGGCGCCTCTTCCATATGGCAAGGTGGCCACAACGGCTACTCCTTAATAGGGCAGATTACGTAACAACCGTGAGTCATACTTCTAAAAGATTTATTGAAGAGATGGGTCTTACGAAAAATGAAATCGGCGTTATTTACAACGCGACAAGTACGGCAATTGCCTCAAACGAAGTAGCGCCAAAAGAAGAGCGGACAAAAAACATCCTCTACATGGGATCATTTATGCCATATAAAAATACGGAAACGCTTATTCGTGCAATGGAACACCTCTCGCACGACTACACACTTCATCTTTTAAGTAAGATTTCACCCCAGCGCAAAAATGAACTCCAGGCTCTCATTCCAGAGAAAGCGCAGGTTGTATTCCATAACGGCATTAGCGAAGCAGCTTATGCGCAGCTATTAATGAACGCACACTGTCTTGCAACGGCGTCGAAAGAAGAAGGCTTCGGTCTCCCTATTGCGGAGGCGCAAACCTACGGCACGCCAGTTGTCTGCTCTGACATGGATATTTTCCACGAAGTGGCAGGTGAGGGCGCACTTTATTGCAACCCAGATGAGCCAAAAGAATTTGCCAGCGCAATAGAATCCCTTGCACAGGAAGACGCGCGAACCGCTCTTATTGAAAAGGGTCGTGCGCATACCGCCCAGTTCAACTGGGAGTATTCAGCCCGTGAAATCTGGAGTATATCTGAGGAGCTTGTTAAAAAATCCTAGTTCTTAAGTGCGCGAATTCGCGCAATGAGCTCTGGAAAGTCCCTGCGCATAAAATGGTCCGGTGCAGGGAGTGTGTGATATTCAGCCTCTGGCAGTGCAGTCTTGTAGCGACCAGCATCCTCCATGCTAATAACAGGGTCGTCACTTCCGTGAAAGAATACAATCTCATCTACCTGCCGAGAGAATGCCCCAAGCGCATCAGACCCCTCGCTGGGAATCTTGAAGTCAGTCAAATCCTCTACGGTTTCATCATTATACGGGGCGGCCACAAGAATACACGCCTTTATCTTCTTCGGGAATACATGCTCGTTTAAGTACTTTGGCAGGAAAATACCGCCCATAGAGTGGCCAATCAAAATACAGTCGTCTTCTGCAATTTCCGCCACACGACTAAACCAAAGGCTCCATTCGCCGTACTGCGCGTTCTGCTTATTTGGCATAGACGGGGCGATAATTTCATACTCCGGCCCTAGACTCTCACCAAGACGTTGCATCCAGAAATCAACACCTCCAAGGAGCCGTTCCTTCATGACTGTTTTCGTACGGAGGTTCTCTAAAAACGATTCGTATGAAAAGAATGTTGTACCACCGTGAATAAAGATTACTTGTGTCATGCGACTCCTTTAGATAATTTTATCGAGTGAAATTTTTGCATACTTAGCAAAAAGGTACTGTAGCGCAAAGAACAGGATAGCTGGAAAGGCGAGGATGAGCGAACTAATCACCGCGATGTCCACCGGAAGAATCTGCTCCGATATCAGATACGTAAGGGATGCTAACCCAATAGGTACGGCTATAAGAAGAACTTTTGCGGTCACAACTAACCGTGCGCTCATCTTTAAATAATTCTTTTTGGTTTGTGGCGCGTGCTGGACTTTTAGCACAAGTGGTGCCGCTTGCTTCACCACGGCCTGCACTGATTTACTTCCACTGCGCGCAATCATACCTGGCATCTTTATCGCTGCATAAATCGTCACGCCAATCATAATCACCACAAGTGCAACGATTCCAATAACGAGAATGATTGACGACTCATCCGCAGGTGGATTCGCTCCCTGTTCAACAGGACGAGGTGAGTCAACAACAGGCTTCGCTGGCTGCATCGGTACAAGAAAATACGTGTATATCCAGGTAAAGTACAGTGCGAACACAAACAGCCACTGTAGCGCTCCAAAAAAGTACCCGGTGGATCCGAGTCGGTTAACGGCTATTTCACGCCGAGCTGAGCGTGTAAGCTTGCGACGACTCGAGCGCCGAGAAGCGCCCTCACTTGTTTGTTTATGCATCTTTTTAGCATCCATTATGCTTATAGTACCATTCATTGACCTTTTTTACTAAAAATGGTATAATATAAGGTATCCTATTCCATACTCATCGACAGTAAGGAGGTGTAGGATGTTCCTTAGCACTCGAATGTTTTTCGCACGGCACAAGATATCTTTTATCGTCATGCTCGTTGCCTACGGCCTACTCATTAGTACAAATACGCTGCTTTTTGCGTCCATTCTCCAGTTTGCGCTGGGTGACACGCTTAAGTCAGATGATGTATCGCTGATTGTATGGTTTGCGTTTTTCATGGCGCTTTATGGGATCTATACGGTCTTTATGTACTGCGTCTGGGTTATAAAGTATCATTACTTTTTCAGACTCCACGCGGCACTTTCGCGTCTACCACTCACAGGAAAGCGCACGCTCTATAGGTTACCGAACGGAACACTTACGATTAAAGATATCGACCGAGCGTACCGAATATCTTTACAGTCTAGCGACTCTGTGAGGGTTGCGACCATCGGAAGTGACTACTTCAGCGAAAAGACCCGTAAAGTAAAAGGAAATGCACGCCCCGCTGAACGCCACCTCGGCCCTCTGAGAGGGGTGGGGGATGCCAAAACATTCAAGCGCTGGTGCGGTATCATATCGTCCGCTCGTCATATTGAGCCTGAGACGCATGAACCAAAACAGCCCCGTCAGAAGTAAGCTTCACCGTGCTTCTGGTGGGGCTTATTTCTTTTCCTGTACCTTTACCTTAGACTCCCTCCCAAGAAGGAAGAATAGGCCGCACCAAAGAAACAAGAGTACACCAAAGGTCACTGAGACGTGAAGCATGGATATATAATACTGCTGCGTCAAGAACAGTGAGGCGATAATCATCGCCACACCTACCCAAAAGATACCCAGCGGCTTCCCGTGCGCATACAAAACCCTGTGCGCGTAGACAGCCCAAGCGAAAAGTAAGCTACACACCCCAAGCCACATAGCAAACGTAAAGAATATAAACGCCTGACTCCCAGACTCCCACATTCCAGGAGTAATACGCATAAACTCAAGGAGTAGCCAACACACCATACCCGCCGTCAACGGGATAATAAGCCATGGCACCTTTGGAAGGCGCTTTCTTTGACGATCCTTACGCGCTGCATCGGCAGCATCACGCTCAGATTGGGTCTTAGGGGTAGGGTAGAGTGGCCGCATATACTTTTAGTATACCGTACGCCAAATGTCTTCAGCGACTACTTCAATAGGGCGATTGGCTGCAATAATAGGCAAGCCTCGTTCACGGGCTATTGTCCTGTAGCCATCTTGCACGCGTTGCTGAAACTGGCTGTCTCGTGACTCGAAGGTATCGGGATTTTCAAGCTCGCCACGCCCAGCAATTCGCTCGGCACGCTCCGCCTCATCATTAATATCAAGGATTATCTGCGCGTCTGGGTGCATATATCGCTCATCTGTTGATAGTTCCGTTACATGCGAAATCAGCTCTGTATCAAGCCCTTCACCATACCCCTGATAAGCAAGCGTTGAGGTGTAGTCGCGCGCCGACACGACCCAACCACCACGCTCAAGCACAGGCAAGCCAGATTGAAGCCAGTTTTCACGGCGTGATGCACTAAAAAGGAGGAGGTTTGTAAACGCACTGCGCGCCAAGCTTCCGTTCTTAATAATTGAACGGATTTCACTAGCAATCTCTACACCATCTGGTTCATGGAACTGCACCACCTCAAGTCCGGTCTCCTCTAGGCGCTCCGCAAGCAGCTCTACCTGCGTCGACTTTCCTGTGCCATCCGTCCCCTCAATAACCACATATTTTCCCTGTTCCATTCGCTCATTCATATCTACAGTATACATACTTTTGCAAGCATGATATACTATATAAAGTATAGTAAACAGCAACGAAGCGGAGCAACATGGCAGCAAAGAATAAAGACACCTATAAAGATGTAACTTTTGGACTCACCACTTTTGGTGATATTCCCGTAGATGAGAACGGGAAACTCTTTACTCACGCCGCTTCAATTAGGCAGGTAGTAGAAGAGGCGGTTCTTGCTGATAAGCTTGGCGTCGACAATATTGGCCTTGGCGAACACCACCGTCCAGATTTTTCTATCTCAAGCCCTGAGACCATCCTTGCTGGTATTGCCACCCGAACAAAGAATATTACGCTTGCTACCGCCGTTACCGTCCTCAGCTCCGATGATCCGGTTCGTGTCTTCCAGCGCTTCTCAACACTTGATGCCCTCTCTAACGGCCGTGCCCAGGTTATCTTAGGTCGCGGCTCTTTCACGGAATCATTCCCGCTCTTTGGCTATGACCTTCGTGACTACAATGAACTCTTTGAAGAGAAGGTGGAGCTTTTTCACGCACTATTAGATGAAAAGCCTGTATCTTGGGAGGGGCAAACCCGCGCAGCCCTAAAGGATGCCGACGTCTACCCTAAGACCGAAAAGGGTCGCCTTGACGTTGCTATTGGCGTAGGTGGCTCACCTGAGTCTGTTATTCGTGCGGCACGCTACGGCTTCCAGGTGGTATTCGCCATCATTGGCGGAAAGCCAGAACGCTTCGCGCCGTACGTAGAGCTCTACAAGCACGCCACCGAAGATCTTGGTACGCCAACTCTTCCTATTGCCGTTCACTCACCAGGATTTATTGCCGACACAGACGAAGAGGCCTTTGAGCTCTCATGGCCAAACTATAAGTTAATGTGGGACTCAGTAGGGAAGACTCGTGGTTGGCCACCATATAGCTACGAGCAGTTTAAATCTGAGGTGAACGAAGGTTCACACTATGTGGGCTCACCAGAAACGGTTGCGCAGAAGATCGCCAAGACTATAAAGACACTTGGCGCTGAGCGTTTTGACCTTGTCTACGGTGGCGGAAACCTGCCTGCTTCAGCGCGCATGAAGATGATTAAGCTCTACGGCGAAAAGGTTATTCCACGCGTTCGCGAACTCTTAAAGGAATCATAATCATGAAGGTTGGCATCTTGGGTGCGGGGAAGGTAGGCGTTGTCCTTGCACAGCTCGCTTTGAAGGCAGGCCACGAGGTGTGTATTGCTGGATCAGGCGATCCAGCAAAGATTGCACTTAGTGTAAAGGTTCTTACTCCGGGCGCTCATGCAGTCGCAAAAGAAGAAGCAAGCCGCGAGGGTGATATTGTCATTCTTGCCTTGCCGCTCAGTAAATACCCGACCATTCCGAAAGACGCCTTAAACGGCAAGCTTGTTATAGACGCTATGAACTACTGGCATGAAGTCGATGGCCCGCGTGAAGATACTATCCCAGAAGGCGCCACTTCAAGTGAGCAGATTCAATTATTCCTCGATACTGCACGTGTTGTGAAGGCGCTGAGTCACATGGGATACCATGAACTCCACGACGCGCCGCTCCCTAAAGGAACAGAGGGGCGCAAGGCCGTTGCAATTGCTGGAGACCGTCAGGAAGATATACAGGCAGTGGGGGGCTTTATAGACTCTCTTGGCTTTGATCCGCTTCCTATTGGGCCTCTCAAAAGTGGCTTTGTACTTGAGCCAGGGCAAGCTGGATTTGGCATGTATGCGGACAAGGAGACGCTACAAGTTGCACTTTCAGTGTAGGCCTATGCGTTGCCCGCAAACGGCGCATGCGCTATACTAAGTACTAGAAAAGCGTAAAAACAAACAGCATGAATATACTTTCACTTAACATTGCTCATGGCCTTCTAGAAACAGAGCTACTTGCATACGTCACCAGGCACGCGGCCGCTACTGATATATTTTGTTTCCAAGAAACCGATCCTGCTATAAGAAGTGTTCTTACAGAGCTCCTTTCAGATACCTTCTCTAGCCACCATACCACTCGGCAAAACAAGGATACTGAATATTATTCGTCGACATACGTTCGTAACGGCATTGAGATTGTGCGCGTTGAAACACCCCTTGACGAAATACCGGAAACTGGCGCCGCGCTCAGCGTTACGGTCCTGGAGGGTGAAGGGGAGGTAACTATCTCAAACGTTCACGGTCTACCGTACCCAGGGCATAAGCTCGACACACCAGAGCGTATCGCGCAGAGCCACGGATTATTACAGTTCGCCGAATCTCAGCCAGCAACGCATGTCTTCATTGGCGATTTCAACCTCCTTCCGGAAACAGAATCCGTAAAGGTGTTTAGTAAGTACGGATTCGACAACCTTATCAAAAGCTTCTCCATCCCAACCACGCGCAATGCCATTGCATGGGACAAATTCCCAGACAACAAACAGCTCTATGCCGACTACGCTTTTATCCGAAGCGACACCACGGCCGCGTACGACTTTACCGTTGATCCGGACGTAGTATCCGACCACCTCCCACTCCGCCTTTCTTTGGAATTCAACAATGGCAGTATTACGGCTATGGCAGCCGAGTCTGGACGACGCTTGGTTCGATAGGGGTGTGAGCACCCACCCTAGTCAAAACATCCAGCGAAGTACGGGACGGCTTTTTCGTATGATGCGCCTACAACATGACCGGACTGAGCTATGCTACATATAGTTCGTGCTCAGCGGACTGAAGATAATCAAAGGAAAGCGGCTCATCACTTGCTACAAGAATGAAGTTCTGATCTACACCAGGAGTGTCATGTGGGTCTGCCTGGTATAAAGAAATGTGGGCAAACACTTCATTAAATGAATCTATCATATCGTGAGCTAATCTTCGCCGATAAGGCTTATATTCCGATATAAGATTGACGGCTACGAACCCCCCTTTAGTGAGCTTACGTTTGTACTGCTTCACAGTAGATACCTCAAATAGATGCGGCGGAATGACAAAGCCAGTAAAGGCGTCGACGCAAATCATATCATATCTCTGATTCGTTTCAGCCACAAACGCCGCACCGTCTTCGTTATATACATTCATCCTCTTATCTTTAGGGAAGTTAAAATAACGATACGCAAGCTCCGTTAGAAGCGGGTCGATCTCAACAACATCAAGAGTGAGGTCAGGCAGATGGCGATACGCCGCAACAGGAAGCATCCCAACGCCACCGCCAATGACAAGCGCTCGCTTCATAGACGCATAGCTGAGCATCATCTCTAAGAGCCGCTGATTATAGTGAAAAAGTAGCTCAGGAGCGTCATCAAGCGCCATGCCAGATTGCGGTGTTTTATGATCGCCAAAAAGAACACGCGATGGCCGGCCATAGTAATTCATATCTATAATTTTATAAGAACCATAGGCACTTTTTCCTGTGTAAATGGTTTTACGAAGAAAGGGCATGGCGAGCGATATTACCTTAGGTCAGACTTGCGCACTGGTGACGGTGTAGGTATCTCCACCTTGTCGTACGTAATAGTAACATCGGTAGTGTTTTCATTATTCGCATCGGTATATATCATCTGGTAAATGCGGTTGTCTTTTTTATTAAACCAAAATTCTGTACCAGCTGCCCTTGATGCATCATTGTATACTTTATAGCCAACAACATCTTGGCCGCTGAGTTCTTTCTTACCCAGTTTAGCGTAGGTAAGCTGGGTGGTATTCTCACCGTTTTCTGACTTGAATCTCTCTTCAAGCGCAGACATATCCAGCCCCGTAGGTCGCTGCACATCTTCGGTGTCAGGTAGCTTGATCCACTCAGTAGCGCCAGCCTCGAGATAATAGGAGCTCTCGTTCAACACGATAATCTGCATGCCCTCTGCGCTCTTGACGTGAGAGTTTCCTTTGCCGTCATAGTATATCTTCATCGTCTCACCACCTGAAGTAATGACCATCTGGGATGACATCTTGGTGAAATCCTGTATGCCAGCGTAGAAACTACATAGGTCATCATCTCCACCAGCTTTCGTGCAGGCAGAGAGTATTACAGGGCTTGGCGCAGGGCTATCCACTGATGAATCAGCAGGAGACTTCGCACTCCCAAGAAAATGCCAGGCAAGGAGTCCCCCAATGAGTACTATAAGCACTACGATGATACTAACGCTTATCTTAACCTTTTTCGTCATATGTCTCCCCCTAGTTATGTATGCTTATAGTACCACAGGCGCACTTAAGGTAGTTGCGCCGTACCCTTACAACCAAATTGCATCGCTGACCGTAACAGGATTGGTGACCTCTATTAGCGCCGGTGCATTCACTAATAATCAGCTTACGTCGGTATCGCTCCCGCAAGGCATGGTCGTAAATTCGAGCGCGTTCGATAGTGGCGTGACAGTGACGCGGCATTAGTTGATTCGTGAACGGAAAAGGTATTCTAGAGATTTTACGTGATGATAATTTTGTCTACTAGGGTCATAGAGGAGTTAAAATACACGTCCGCCCGGTGGTACGTTGGTGTCGGGTGCTATTAAAACACAGTTTCCATCTTTATCGGGTAGGCCAAGCGTAAGCACCTCCGACTTGACTGGTCCAATTTGTCGTGGTGGAAAGTTTACAATACACACAACCTGCCTGTTCAATAGTTCTTCTTTTGTGTAATTTTGAGGAAGCTGTGCGCTTGAACGCTTCTTGCCAATTTTCCCACCAAAATCTATGAGTAATTTATATGCAGGCTTTCTTGCTTCGGGAAAGTCCTGTACTTCTATAATCTTTCCTACGCGAAAGTCTATTTTTTCAAAATCTTCATATGTGGCCATACTTATTATTGTAGCAAAAGAACTCCGAGACGGAGTTCTAGGATACTATATTTGGCTGGGGATGAGGGATTCGAACCCCCGAATGCTGGTACCAGAAACCAGTGCCTTACCACTTGGCGAATCCCCAGTAGGATTCTTGTGTGTACTTACGGTAATTAGCTGCACACTTGAACGTTAGTTATTATACATCTACTACGCTAAATAGGCAAGATGCTCTGGAGTCTGGTACAATAACATCATGAACAAAAGCATAAGCAGTATCTATCCAACAAAGAATAGCGGCTTCACAGTCGTCGAACTTGTGATCGTTATTACTGTGCTTATTATCCTCACCTCTATCTCGGCAGTGGGGATCACAGTCTACCTTAAAGACGCGCGTGATAGTGAGCGAGAAACAAAGGTGATGATTATTGCCGATGCACTAGAGAAGTACTACGACAAATATGGCGAGTACCCGACTTGCGCAACAATGCGAGACAGCGTCTCAGTGGCTGCGTCGACGCTTGGCGGTCTCGATGAAGACGTATTCAAGACCCCAAGAGGTGAAGCGCCTACTGGCCTATGGTGCAATAACGGCAGTGTATTTCCAACAGAAGATAATGACATATTCATGTATGAGTCGCCGTATGGCAGTCCATCAAATCCAAACGCTCCACGCACCACATACTCTATTCTCTACTGGCACGAGGGCGATAAATACGTCGCTGGCCCAGACAGCCGCCGCGGCTGGTAATTAACTCGTCTTAATACGCCTGTAGCTAAATTTAGAGTGCGGTCGCCATCCGCCGCGTGCATCGCTATCAAACTGGAAAATAGCACCGTTCTTTACTTCACGAATAATCACAAGGGCAGGGCTGTACGGCGCAAGCGTCTTATAGAACGCAATATCATGCTCACTCACGGCCTTCCTGCCTGGAAACACTTCATTAAATTTCTGCGTACCAATTTCGTCAAAATACTGCGGCTGACCTTTAGGCGGCACGTACATTTCAGCTTGGAGTCCAGCTCGGCTAACAATCTTGCGTACGTCAGAGAGAAGAAGTGGCGACTCGCCGTCAATATACAGCATTAATAATTTCTTTTTCGTGAGATACAGTGTTGCCTCTAGGCTACGACCCACCGGAAAACGCCGCGCAACCACTGAATCAATATCTCCGTGCACACCAAACTGAGCCATTATTTGACGCTCTAGTGTGACATCTTCATAGAGTTGGTCGTTCATACCACCATTGTACCACTGCTCCTGTATTTCCGTGTATACTAGAGGTAATGAGCTTTGAAACACGATACTCCCGGTTGAATGATGCACAAAAGAAAGCAGTTGATGCAATTGACGGCCCCGTCATGATCGTTGCCGGGCCAGGAACCGGTAAAACCGAGCTCCTCAGTGTCCGTATCGCCAATATTCTCCAAAAAACTGACACCCTCCCGGAAAATATCCTCTGCCTTACCTTCACAGAGAGTGGACAAGCCGCTATGCGTGAACGACTCGTAGGCATTATAGGCAAAGACGCCTATAAAGTAGCGATTCACACCTTCCATAGCTTCGGTAGTGAGGTTATCAGCCAAAACCGCGAGTACTTCTACAATAACGCGCAATTTGACCCAGCAGATGAATTAAAACAATATGAAATCATTAGAGGTATTTTTGAGGAGCTTCCATACGGAAACCCTCTTGGGAGTATGCAAAATGGTGAATACACCCACTTAAAAGACGCTCTAAAGACTATTTCCGAACTAAAGCGAAACAGCGCTCTTACGAGTGATGAACTCCGTACTATCATTGAACAGAATGAGGCGTCGCTTGATACTATAGAGCCGCTCATCCGTCCTATCTTAGAAGCCAGAGTAGGGAAGCAGACCGCCGCACAGCTCCAAGAGATTCTTCCTGAGATTCGTGAACACGCCCGTACACTTTCGCCACTCTTTGGCGTCACCCCGTTCGCTCAGCTCTTCGCAGACTCTCTAGAGACAATGCTCCTTGAGGCAGAGGAATCAACGAAACCCATCACCGCATGGAAGTCGCAGCGCTTTGAGCGCGACGGGCAAAAGAACCTTGTTTTTAAAGACAGGAAGCGCCTTGCAAAGCTTCGTGAAGTGACCTATATCTACTACGAATACCTTTCACGCATGGAAAAAGCTGGTCTTTACGACTTCGATGACATGATCATGCAGGTCGTCCACGCCATGGAAACACAGCCAGACCTTCGCTATAATCTTCAGGAAAAATACCTCTATACAATGGTGGATGAATTCCAGGACACCAACCTTGCACAACTCCGTATCCTACATAACCTTACAGACAACCCTGTTAATGAAGGCTCGCCAAATATCCTCGTTGTGGGTGATGATGACCAAGCCATTTACAGCTTCCAAGGCGCGGATATTAACAATATTCTTACATTCTCTGACACCTATCCAACACGCGAACTGATTGTCCTGACAGAGAACTACCGTTCAATCGACGCCGTTCTTAAGGCCTCTCGTACCGTTATTACACAAGGTGAAGATAGGCTTGAGACCCGCATTCCATCACTCAATAAGCAACTTCAAGCGCACCACGAAGCAACTGGCAACGTGTCTATCTGGCAAGCACCAAGCGTTCACGCAGAGCGCCAGGCAATTGTCAGCGCCATCCAAAAGGAAATTACAGATGAAATAGACCCAGCGGATATAGCGGTGCTTGCTCGTACGCACACAGATATCCAAAGCCTCCTTCCGTACTTTGCGCACGCAGGCGTTCCGGTTAGATATGAGCACCAGGAGAACGTCCTTGAGTCAGAGCCAATTATCGCACTGACGAAGCTCGCTGAACTCATCGTCGCGCTCGCCAGTAGTCATCACGACGTCGCTGAAACACTCCTCCCTGAAGTGCTCGCACACCCAGCATGGAGCATCTCTGCGCAGACACTCTGGAAGCTCAGTCTTACCGCCTATAAGAACCGTCAACACTGGATGGAGTGTATGGAAACGACCCCAGAACTCGTGGCCGTCCACACATGGCTGCTTGAGCGCGCGCAGCAGTCAGCCCAGCTTACCCTTGAGCAGATGATCGATCAGCTCATTGGAATCCCAGAAGAAGGCGCCTGGATTCCGTACCATAGCTATTATTTTTCAAGTGACGTACTTGCCTCACAGCCAAGCCGTTACCTTGAACACCTTGGCGCGCTGCGTGCAATACGCGCTCGGCTTCGTGAATATACAGACACAAAGACCCCAATGCTCTCAGACTTCACAGCCTTCGTTGCGCTCCACCAGAAGCTCAATCTCCGCATTGCAACCTCACAGGTAACCGTTAGTAGCGACACAAACGCCGTTAATCTCATGACCGCCCACAAGTCAAAGGGGCTTGAGTTTAAAACTGTCTATGTCTTTAATGGCGTCGATTCTACCTGGGGGCAGAGCGTTCGTTCACGAAGTAGCTCTATTAGCTACCCGGCAAACCTTCCGCTCACCGCAAATAGCAACACGCCGGAAGAGCGCATGCGCCTGTACTACGTAGCCATGACGCGCGCAAAGGATTCGCTCATTCTTACCTATAGCACGAACAATGACGCAGATAAGTCTACGTTGAGGGCAGATTTCCTTGTCGCACTTGATACGCCGGTGACAGAACTAGAAGAGAGTCATACCTCTCAAGAAGAACTATCTGAGAAAACAGAGGCGGCGCAACTTGCCTGGAATGCGCATTTAGAGCGTCTTGCGCAGCCAACGCCAGATCTCTCAGTACTCCTTGAGCCAACACTTTCAAAGTTTAAGATTAGCGCCACAACCTTTAATAATTTCCTTGATGTCACGCGCGGCGGCCCAAGAGCCCTTCTTCTGAATAACCTTCTTCGCTTTCCAAGCGCCAAAGGTCCAGCCGCATCCTACGGAACCGCAATCCACGCAACCATGCAGCGCGCGCATACTCATGTTGTAGCAACGGGCGAGCAAAAGCCACTTGAAGATATCCTTCATGATTTTGAGGCTGCGCTACAAAACGAGCGCCTATCAGAGAAAGATTTCGGCTTTTACTTAGAGCAGGGGAGTCAGCACCTCAGCATCTTCATAGAATCTGGCGTATTCCCTATGACCGCTACCCAAAAAGCAGAGGTGAACTTCTCTTCACAGGGCGTACACATTGGCGATGCTCGCCTCACAGGGGCGCTCGATCTCATTGATATCGATAAAGAGAACAAGACCATCACGGTTTCCGATTACAAAACAGGGGCACCAGCAGCCGCTTGGGCAAAGGGCCCAGATTATGTGAAGGTAAAGCTCCATAAATATCGCCAACAACTTCTTTTCTACAAGCTCCTTATAGAAAACTCCGGACTCTATGCGGGATACACCGTAACACACGGGCAGCTCATCTTCGTACAGCCTGATGCCTCTGGGTCGCCAGTCATCCTTCCTATGGAGTTTACAGATAGGGAAGAGCTTGACCGCACAGAGAAGCTCATCACCGCCAGCTGGAAGAAAATCATGGCACTTGACCTCCCAGATACAAGCACGTATCCAGAGACACTTGAGGGTATTCTCACTTTCGAGCAAGACCTTATTGACGACACAGTGTAAAATGTGATATACTATAGATATAGACGTGATGGAGTCGCGGCATGTGTGTATTTTTGGAGGTATTTTTACCTAAAAGTACATATATGCTGCGACTCTCAGTCTGTACATTGACAGAGATAGCACACCCGTTCTGATGAGGTCACCCCCTAGACCATTCCTCACCCCCCGTATGAGGCATCAGAACACCGCTGGGCTGAGCGCTTAGTGACACGGATGGCGTTAAGCGCTTTTTTCCGTTCCATAGCTCAGTCCAGCGGCCCCTAAGCTTCCGTCGCGTGACGGAAGAACCTGAGAGGGCTCCCTACACGGTTAGGCGTGTGACGACAACGGCGTCGTTGCAGGCTTGGGAGCCCTCTCGCCAAACTTACACAGTACACACACTTCTACTAACCGGTAGGAGCTCCACCCTCAACGAGAGGAAAAAAAGATGGCTGGATGGCAAGAGGAAGCCGTAAAAGACGCGGTTCGTAGCGGTGACGCCGGCAAGGCAGTTGACGCCTACGACAAGTACCGCGAAAGCATGACAGCGGCCGGCCAAGCGCCGAAATCGCCCCGCGACTTGGGAATCTCCAAGTAGCACATGCTGTAGCGGACGCCTCTAGGGGTGCAAAAAGGGGAGAAATGCTATCTCTGTCCGCTCAACTCGCATCACAATACATTGTGGCACGAGTTGAGCGTTTTTTATGCCTCAATAAGTACGGTATACTAGAGAGTAATGAATAACTTCTGGAATGATTTGCCAAAACCTTTCTTCATCCTTGCCCCAATGGAGGCTGTGACGGATGTTGTTTTTCGCCATGTCGCAGCTAAAGCCGGCCGTCCTGACGTTTTCTTCACCGAATTCACCAACAGCGCAAGCTATTGTAGCCCTAAGGGCGCACACAGCACTCGTGCGCGCCTTGTGTTTACTGAGGATGAACACCCAATGGTAGCGCAGATCTGGGGGTCAAAGCCAGAGAATTTCCGCGAAATGGCGCATGGCCTCAAAGAGCTTGGCTTTAAAGGTATTGATATCAATATGGGCTGTCCAGACAAGGCAGTGGTGAAGAGTGGGGGCGGAAGCGGTCTCATTCGTACCCCTGAACTTGCTGCCGAAATTATTGCAGCCACAAAAGAGGGCGAGCTCCCCGTGAGCGTGAAGACACGTCTTGGCGATATTGCCGCCAGTGAATGGCGCGAATGGCTCACGCACATCCTCAAGCAAGATGTCGCTAACCTTACAATTCACCTACGGACACGTAAAGAGATGAGTAAAGTCGACGCGCACTTTGAACTTATTCCAGAGATTAAGGCGCTTCGCGATGAAATCGCACCGCAGACACTCCTTACTATTAACGGAGATATCCTTGACCGCGCGCATGGGCTTGAGCTTGCTGAAAAATACGGCGTTGACGGCGTCATGATTGGCCGCGGTATATTCAAGGATCCTTTTGCTTTTACTGACGGCGAGTGGAAGCTGCTGAGTGCAGATGAGCAGCGCTCGGAGCTTTTTGCACTCCTGTATTACCACCTTGACCTCTTTGATAAATACACCGAAGAGCTTGAGCAGCGCCCGTATGACGTACTAAAGCGCTTCTTTAAGGTCTATCTCCATAGCTTCCCGGGTGCCGCGGAGCTTCGTGATAAGATGATGCACACGAAGAGTACCGCAGAGGCACGAACCGTACTAAGTAGCGTTGCGTAACAGATAGTGCATCTATAAACCCAAAGACTGGCCGAGCGTCAGTCCTTTTCTATGCATACCTCCATCCCATCAAAAAACACCCTCACAAAAAGGGTGTTTTTCGTCCGCTAAAAAGCAAAGACTATCGGCGTCGGCGTCGCTGCAATTCAGCAACACGAAGACGAACAGTATGACGGTCAATAAGCTGGTGTGCCTTATCAATATCAACCTGATCCTCAGCCTCATCACGAAGCTTCATTGCACGCTCAAGCGCTGCCTGAGATTCAGCCTCAATGATATCATCGCCATGATCAGCTTCGTCCACAAGCACGCGGATTGAGTCAGGATTCACTTCAATAACACCACCGCTGATTGCGAAGTATTCAAGCTTATCGTCGCCATCTTTTTTATCATGACGGACAATAAGCGTACCAGGGGCCGCCATAGTAACAAGCGGCTCGTGCCCTGGGAATACTGCAATTTCACCAGCAGTTGTTGGCGCTATGAGCTCATAAATCGTGTCGTCAACACTGACGCCGCTAAGAGTAATGAGCTGCAAATGCATGACTACTTATCCGCCTTCTGAGCGCCAGCTTCAGCGTGCGCCTTCTCAAGAAGCGTTCCGTTCACCATGTAGAACCAGTCCTCTGGCTTGTCATCGTACTTACCTGCAAAGATGTCAGCAAAGTCACGGATAGTGTCTTCGAGCTTCACGTATGTACCAGGGTTGCCAGTAAACTTCTCAGCAACGTGGAATGGCTGTGAAAGATAGCGCTGAATACGGCGCGCACGTGCCACAGTCTGCTTCTGATCATCAGAAAGTTCTTCCATACCAAGAATTGCAATGATGTCCTGGAGCTCCTTGTACTGCTGAAGAACGCGTTGTACTTCACGTGCCACGCGGTAGTGCTCTTCGCCAACCACTTCAGGGTCAAGGCTAGTTGAGCTTGAAGCAAGCACGTCAACTGCTGGGTAGATACCAATTTCAGTGAGCGCACGGTTCATCACAATCGTTGCATCAAGGTGCGCGAACGTTGCTGCTGGCGCTGGGTCAGTAAGGTCGTCCGCCGGGACGTAAACTGCCTGCACAGAAGTAATTGAACCCTTCTTTGTAGACGTAATACGTTCCTGAAGTGCACCCATTTCTTCCTGAAGGTTTGGCTGGTAGCCCACTGCAGATGGAAGGCGTCCTAGAAGCGCTGAAACCTCAGCACCGGCCTGTGTGTAACGGAAAATATTGTCCACGAAGAGGAGAACGTCCTTACCTTCGTCACGGAATGCTTCAGCCATCGTAAGGCCAGAAAGCGCAACACGAAGACGTGCTCCAGGTGGTTCATTCATCTGGCCAAACACGAGTGATGTCTTCTCAAGCACTCCTGCTTCTTCCATTTCGTAGTAAAGGTCGTTACCTTCACGTGTACGCTCACCAACACCGGCAAACACAGAGTTTCCGCTGTGGAACTTGGCGATGTTGTTAATAAGCTCGGTAATAAGTACGGTCTTACCCACACCTGCACCAGCGAAGAGTCCAGCCTTACCACCCTTAATAAGTGGCGCAATGAGGTCAACAACCTTAATACCTGTTTCAAGGACTTCAGTCTTGTTTGACTGCTCTTCAAGTGACGGGGCGGGGCGGTGGATTGGTGACTTTTCACCCTTCGGCGCTGGCTTTTCGTCAATTGGATCACCGGTCACGTTAAACATACGCCCCTGAGTTTCCTCACCAACCGGCACCATAATAGGCGAGCCAGTTGCAACCGCTTCCTGACCGCGCTTAAGCCCGTCAGTACTTGAAAGTGCAATCGTACGCACCGCGTCTTCGCTGAGGTGCTGCGCAACTTCAAGTGTTACTACTTCTTTATCATTTTTAACCGTTACGGCGTCGTTGATGGCTGGAAGATTTCCCTTCGGGAACTCCACATCAACAACCACACCAACGATCTGTGTAATTGTTCCTGTATTCTTACTCATCATTTCTCCTTTAGTCATTCATCGCCTCTACGCCACCGCTAATTTCCGCAAGCTCCTGGGTAATTGCACCCTGGCGCGCCTTATTCATCGCAAGGGTCAGGTCATCAATCAGGTCGCTGGCGTTATCGGTTGCGTTGCGCATTGCCATCATTCGCATACTGTGTTCACTGGCGCGGGAATCCAGAAGCGCCTGGTAAAGCTGCGCACCAACAAGTCGGTACACAACGCCATCAAGTACTTCTTCTGGACTTGGCTCATACAGAACATCCTTCACCTCGCTAGCAGTTGGCGTATAGCCAATACCAGCAGGGAAGAGGCGCTTCATTGTTGCCTGCTGCGTCAAACTACTTACGTAGTCTGTATACACAACATCAACAGCGTCTACTTCACCAGAAATAAAGAGTTCCTTTGCCGTATCAAGAATAGCGCGAAGCTCGTAGCCATCTGGGCGGTCAGGTGTATCCTGGTAGGAACCAACGATTTCCGTATCTTTTAGGCGCGCAGCGAACTGTGCTGCCTTACGGCCAACGGTAATCGTTTTATTTGCCACACCAGCAGTATCATCAGCCTTAAGCTCAGTTGCATATAGCTTAATGATATTGCTATTAAATGCACCCGCAAGCCCCTTATCTGAAGCAATCACAATGAAAAGCCGAGACTTTACTGTGCGCTGCTCAAATAACGGATGCGTCTGCACAGAGACGTGGCCCGCAAGGTTTGAAAGCAATGACGTTGCTGCAGTAGTGTACGGTGAAGAAGCCTTCGTCGCTTCTTGAGCACGGCGCATCTTACTTGCCGCCACAAGCTCCATGGCCTTTGTAATCTGCTTGGTGTTTGAAACCGAGCGGATACGACCCTTTAGTGCTTGAGTTGATGCCATTTACGCTTCCTCAAATCCCTTTACTACTGTCTTTGCTACCTTCGCAACAAGTGCAAGAAGCTCATCGGTTGGCTTACCACCCTTATCAAGCTCCTGCATCTCAGCCTTATGGTCAGCCCAAAGACGAGTGAGGGTTGCAGACTGTGCATCCTTCACCTTCACTGGTGGTACTGAGTCAAAGTGGCCGCCAGTTACAAAGAGGATACTCACAGCTTGCTGCCAAACACTGAGTGGCTGGTACTGAGGTTGCTTAAGAAGCTCAGTAAGGCGCTGCCCACGCTCAATCTGCTGCTTAGTTGCGTCATCAAGGTCGCTTCCAAACTGCGCGAAGCTCGCAAGCTCACGGAACTGTGAAAGACCGAGCTTGAGGTTTCCACTGACAGACTTCACTGCACCAGTCTGCGCTGCACCACCAACACGTGATACAGAAAGACCTGCTGAAATAGCTGGGCGAATACCCTGGTGGAAGAGGTCAGTTTCAAGGAAAATCTGACCATCGGTGATGGAAATCACGTTGGTTGGAATGTAGGCAGAAATGTCACCTGCTTGCGTTTCAATAATTGGAAGGGCAGTGAGTGAACCACCGCCAAGTGCGTCGGAAAGCTTCGCTGAACGCTCAAGAAGGCGTGAGTGAAGGTAAAAGACATCACCTGGGTACGCCTCGCGTCCTGGTGGACGGCGAAGAAGGAGTGACATCTGGCGATACGCAACGGCATGCTTTGTGAGGTCATCGTAGATCATCAGCGCGTGCTGTGCGTTGTCGCGGAAGTATTCACCAATAGCAGTTGCTGCGTACGGTGCAAGGTAGAGGAGTGACGCTGGGTCAGCTGGGCTGGTTGCCACAACAATAGTCTGCTCCATCACACCTTCACGCTCAAGACGCTCAACAAGGCGTGCTACCTTAGAGCGCTTCTGGCCAATTGCAACGTAGACGTTAATCACACCAGTCTTTTGCTTTGCCTGGTTAATCATAGTGTCAATTGCAAGCGCAGTCTTACCAGTCTGGCGGTCACCAATGATAAGCTCACGCTGACCACGTCCTACTGGGAACATTGCATCAATAGATACAATACCAGTCATAAGTGGCTCGTGCACTGACTTACGCGCCATAACACCTGGGGCGTTGCGCTCAACAATTCCTTGTTGCTTTGCTTTAATAGCACCCTTGCCGTCAAGTGGGCGACCAAGTGGGTCAACCACACGACCAAGAAGCTCAGGGCCAACAGGTACCGTAAGTACGGTTCCCTTAAGGCGTACGGTTTGACCGGCCTTTACTTCAGAGTCGCTTCCTAGAAGTACCGCACCAATCTCATCTTCCATGAGGTTCAGGGCGAAGGCTTCAACGGTGCCATTTTCTGTTTCAATTTCTACAACTTCGCTATAGCCAGCTGCACGGAGTCCGTGAATCCAAGCAACACCGTCACCGATGCGCAGGACAACACCTACTTCATCAAGGTTACCAGATGTTTCAAGGCTCTCAATGGCATGGCGGAGTTCTTTAGATAATTCTGTAATTGATAGTTTGCTCATTATTAGATTCCTTTAGGCTTTCTTGTATCGGGTTTTTAGTACCTGAAGTTTATGGGCGACAGTAGCGTTCAGTTCGTGTCCAGGGGTTTCAATTTTAACACCCCCCAGTACAGATGGGTCAAGCGTCGCAGTAATAGTAACGTCTGTTGCATCTGTTGCACGCTTCACCAACGCTTCGATTGCCGCCTCTACCGACGCATCAAGTGCATAGGTACTTGTCACGACGGCCTCAACATGCCCAGCCTCGGCCAAATGATACGCTACGTCCCGTAGGATCGTTGCCGCTTCGTTTGTCCGACGTGACTCGATAAGATACGCCGCAAGCTGCTGCGTAATGACGTCGTGGGCGTCGCCCGCAACAATCCGCTCGGCTACGTGCCGAGCTATCATACGACGAGACAGCTTCCGTGCCATTACCGGGTAGCCTCCTTGAGTGCTGCCGCAATAACCTCTTGGTCAGTTGCACCAGAAAGTGCACCTGCGGTAACTTTTTCAGTTGCGAGTGCAATAAGCTCGAGTGTTTCATTATGAAGATCGCGCTTTGCGACTTCAATGTCTTTTTGCAGCTGAACCTGTGCATCAGAAACAATTCTCTCAGCAGTTGCTTTTGCTTTTGCTTCCATATCAGCACGGAGTTCGGACGCCTCAAGCTTTGCTGTTGCAATAATACCCGACGCTTCCTTGCGAGCCTCGGCAAGAAGCTTTGCTGTTTCCTGCTGGCTATCAGCCGCAGCCGCTTGCGCCTTCGTCGCAGCCTTTGCAGCTGCTTCGATATTTTCTTGACGCTCGTCAACCTGCTTCATAAGCCATGGATAAACAAACTTCCCAAGAACTGCAACTAAGACAAGAAAGGCGACAATCTGAATAATCAGCAGACGCCAGTCAATCCCCAGTGCTTCAACGATACCGCCCTGAGCCTCAGGTGCGCTAGCGAATAGGTTGATAAAATTCACAGACAACCTCGCCTATAGGAACTTCGCAATAATCGCAACGATGATACCGATGATTGCGAGTGAGTCAGCAAACACGATAGCAGTAATCATGAGTGTACGAATATCACTTAGCTTTTCTGGGTTACGACCAAACGCGTTCAGTGCAGCTGCACCAATAAAACCAATACCAAGAGCCGCACCAAATGCTGGTAGACCGTATGTTAGACCAAATGCTAATGCATCCATTTATTATTTCTCCTTAGTTATTACTCTAATTATAGCACTATCCGATAGGGATGGACCTGTGCGCACCTCACTCTTCGTTTATCGACAATGTGAAAGATAAACGAAAGGTAAGGCGTGCACGGGTCTCATCATCGGCTAGGCCTTTGCCTCGGATTTCTTTTTTGGTGAAATCTCTGGCGTGGGTGATGCATGGTCAACCTCGGGGCCATGGTGTGATACGGCAAGCGAGGTAAAGATAAGCGTCAGGACAAAGAAGACGTATGCCTGGATAAACCCAATGAAGAGCTCAAAAATCATAAATACCGGAAGGACGACTGCAGCAAAGTAACTTGTCAGAAGGGCAATAACAATGAGAAGAATTTCACCCGCGAAGGCATTTCCAAAAAGACGGAGTGCAAGTGCTGCACCGCGTGAAAATTCACCAATGAGCTCAAGGATTCCCTCAAACGCTCCTACGGGATCCTTAAACGGATTACGAAGATAGCGGGCACCGTTAGCAAAAACACCAAGGTACTTAACGGCATAAATCTGTACGGTGACAATAGTTATGATTGCGAGTGCAACAGTAAAGTTAAGGTCTGCGGCAAGGCTACGAAGGAGTGGCACGCCGTTAATCATAATACTCTCAAGTCCAGGAATCACACTCAGCCAGTAGTTAAGAAGGACGACAAAAAAGATAGTCACCGCAAGTGGTGTAATCTTCCGTGCGATCTTCTTATCCGGCACGACGTTATCAATTTGCTTAAGAAGCCCTTCAAATACCCACTGTACAAGCCCAACAAAGCGGTTGTATTTTTCACGCTTCACACGCCCGGCAACGTACCAGAGAATGGCAATTACCAGGATGCCGCCAAGAATACCCGTAAGGAGTGCGTTAGTAACGGGAAAGCCAGCAACGGTAAAAAGTTCCTGTGCCGACATTGAGATGTGCAAATCCATTATTTCTTAAAATTCCTTACATTATTTAATTGACGTACAATCAGCATCCCACTTACCCCAACACCAAGTACAAGACAAACGACTGTTGCGATGGGTGCTATTGAAAATAGATGATCCAGCCCTATCCCCGCAAACGTTCCCCCAATAATTGGCACAAACATACGCCACGTGGTATCGAGTGCGGTTGAAAGTAGTGCTATCACGGGTGAAACTGGCGGTTTATTTTCGGCCATACCGTTCTATTCTACCAGAAAGCATGAGGTGGGTGAATAGGGAATATTTAATGTCGGCCGTGCTGGAGTATCACGGGTACGGCGGCGCGTTAGAAGAAACGACGGGGGCCGAGGAAGACATAGGAGGGTACATAGATAGACGAGTTGGCACCCTGTAAGACAGCGACGGGGGTGGTTTGGTTAGCGGTTGTGCCGTTGCCTACTTGGCCGTTTCCGCCAGATCCCCAGCAGTAGGCCTGGTTGTTGGAGGCGAGGGCACAGGTGTGATTACCGCCCGCGGAAATCTGGCGCAGCGTGGCACCGGCCGGGATGGCACCCTGGGAGACAGCGACGGGGGTGGTTTGGTCGGTGGTTGTGCCGTTGCCTAATCGGCCGTTTCCGCCATACCCCCAGCAGTAGGCCTGGTTGTTGGAGGCGAGGGCACAGGTGTGGCTGTTTCCCGCGGCAATCTGGCGCAGCGTGGCACCGGCCGGGATGGCACCCTGGGAGACAGCGACGGGGGTGGTTTGGTTAGTGGTTGTGCCGTTACCTAATTGGCCGCTTGCGCCATACCCCCAGCAGTAGGCCTGGTTGTTGGAGGCGAGGGCACAGGTGTGGCTGTCGCCTGCGGAAATCTGGCGCAGCGTGACGCCGGCCGGGATGGCACCCTGTAAGACGGCGACGGGGGTGGTTTGGTCGGTGGTTGTGCCGTTGCCTAATCGGCCGTTTGCGCCACTACCCCAGCAGTAGGCCTGGTTGTTGGAGGCGAGGGCACAGGTGTGTCTGTTTCCCGCGGCAATCTGGCGCAGCGTGGCACCGGCCGGGATGGCACCCTGGGAGACGGCGGCGGGGGC
>Ga0265293_10000550_pt1 | contig 88601 bp, 78 predicted proteins | sample Munlanlewell138R_FD_192505 | JGI IMG/M metagenome (GOLD analysis project Ga0265293, IMG submission 192505) | Leachate microbial communities from a municipal landfill in Southern Ontario, Canada - Leachate well 138R | ecosystem: Engineered > Solid waste > Landfill > Unclassified | place: Canada... | reverse complement strand
TCGTTCGATTGAAAGCATTTTGTCCGAAGCCGAATTATTAACAAAGCAAAAACATTTTCGAGGCACTATAAGCGATATAGGCGGCCCGACCGCAAATATGTACGGTATGCACTGCAGCCGTGCCGAACAATGCAGAAGAACAAGCTGTCTGGCTCCTTCGGTCTGTAAATATTTTAAACCCGATTACGGCCCTATGATAAAATTGATGGAATCGCTTTTAAAATGGCGCCAAAAGCAAAAATCTAAAATAAATATATTCGTAGCTTCGGGCATCCGCCACGATTTGGCTATGTATAGTACCGAATATATTAACCTGCTGGCTCGGTATTTTGTCGGAGGACACCTCAAAGTCGCTCCGGAGCATTATTGCTCGAATGTTCTTGAATTAATGGCTAAACCTTCCTTCGAGATTTTTGAAAAGTTTGAGTCTGTATTTCAGAATGCCTCCCGCCGAGCCGGTAAGGAACAATACCTCGTACCGTATTTTATCAGCTCACATCCGGGCTGCACTTCTGATGATGCTTTGGCACTGACGGAATATCTTGTTTCACGCTCGTGGTGTCCGCGTCAGGTTCAGGATTTTATTCCGATTCCTTTGACTTTATCAGCGGCGATGTATGTTTCACAAATAAATAAAAAAGGCAAAAAAATATTTGTCCCGCGCGGGCACAAAGAAAAAATGCTTCAAGCGGCGTTACTGCAATACTACGAACCCAAAAATAAGAAAATTATTAATAATTTTCTGCGAAGCCGCGGAGATACCAAGTTAATCAATCGAATTACTTACCTTCAAAACCGAAAAAAATATCATCACTCTTCTTGATTCGGACTTGGCGGAGTTTTCAGTACAGCCCAGCGGAATTTCGCAGAGCTGCTTCTGGGATTCGAAACGATTTCTTTTATTCGAGGCTCGATGGGGCTTTTGGTTACTGACTGATATACGCCTGCTCGAAAACCTTCACGAAAAGCTTGTTTGACAATGCGGTCTTCGCCGCTGTGAAAACTTATGATGCCGATTCGTCCTCCGGGATTAAGACAGTACGGTGCGATTCGCAGAAGTTCTCTTAACGAATCAAGCTCGTCATTGACTAATATCCGAAGTGCCTGAAAAGTTCGAGCCGCCGGATGCAGCGAACCGAATTTTGAACGGTTTTGCTGCTGCCATTTTTTAGGTGTCAAACCTTTCGCTTGAAATATAATCCGGATAAGCTGAGATGTCTGCGTAATTGCTCCTGCCGCCCGCTGATTTACTATCATCTCAGCGATTTTCTCGTGGTCCGGTTCATCAGCCAATTCCAGAAAAGCATTAGACAATTCTTCTTGGCTGAGACTGTTTAACAAATCCGCGCCCGTTTGTTTTATTCGTTTATCCATTCGCATATCCAGCGGGCCTTTATTCTTATAGCTCATCCCTCGCTCTGGATTGTCTATCTGCATGCTTGAAACCCCCAAGTCGGCAAAAACAATATCACAGCCGCTTAGATTTTCCTTTTTCAAGATGTTGGCGATGCCCGCAAAATTGCTGCGATAAAAACTAACAGCGATTTTCTCGTTACTTAATCTTTGCCGGGTGCGCTCTAATTCGTCGGAATCTACATCCATCGCGATTAATTTTCCGCTTGGCCCGATGTGTTTTATAAATTCACGAGAATGTCCGCCATAACCGACCGTACAGTCAATAACCGTTTCTCCGGCTTTAGGCTTCAGACAGCCGATGACTTCCTCTAATAGAACCGCAATATGAGTGCCGGCTGGCGTCTTACCCTTTGCACGAAGATGAGTCTTCATTTCCGGATAAGATTCGAGATTGTGCTCTTTGTATTTATCTTTAAAGTTTTTAGGATGGGTTCCGCTGTATCTTGGCCGCCGATAGTGCCTTTTCGGATGGTTATGGCTGTTATCTTTTTCAGAAAACGTGTTCATAATACTTATTATAAAAAAGACAAGGGTAAAAAAAATGCGAGTTCCGATATTTTCGAAACCCGCAGCTTTTATTTTGTGTTATATATGCCCTCTGAGGCTTAATTTGGTTAAACTATATTAATCTTGCGGCCGTTAAATTCTACCTTGCCTTCTTTGGTCGCAAAAAGTGTATAATCCCTGCCCATGCTCACATTTGAGCCCGCGAAGAACTTTGTGCCGCGCTGGCGTACGAGAATAGAGCCTGATTTAGCAGTCTGCCCGGCATATAATTTCACTCCCCTAAATTGAGGGTTGCTGTCTCTGCCGTTCTTAATCGAACCTTGTCCTTTTTTATGTGCCATGTTTATACCCTAAAAAAGCATATTTTTGCTTAGTAAAGAATCAAGTATTATAGCTTTTTCCCGAGGCATGTCCAGCCATTTTTTTAAGATTTTCTTAAGATTTGGGGATGAAAAATTAGTTCGCTACCCCCAAAAGGTCGAGCATATCAGAAAAAGGTGTAATCCCCACTATTCCTATTTTCAAGTTGCCCTGCGGGTCGATTATGAAACTGCAGGGTACTCCGACAGCCCTGTATGCCCTCTGGAAACCAAACGGCAGCGGCAGCTTGCCGTCGTCTAAAAGCACGGTATAGTTTATCCTGTTCTTAGAAACAAAATCCTTTAAAACGGCGGGGCGTTCATCTGACGCCGCCAAAATCACCAATTCATCTTCGCTGAACCGGTTTCTCAGCTTAATCAAATCAGGGATTTCCGCTCGACAGGGAGGGCACCAAGTCGCCCAGAATATCAAAAGTACTTGCTTTCCTCTGTAATCACTAAGCCTGTGCTGCCTGCCGTTAAGGTCCGCCAAAGCGAAATCAGGAGCCTCTTTGCCGAACAGGTGCCGGTAAACAGGCTGCCACGTTTGAGCCGTTGATATTATCTGCTGAAGACTTTTACCTGAAGAGGAAAAAGACGGATTTTTTTGCTGCTCTATAGTTATTGGCTCTATGTATAACGAGGGATTATTAGGCTGTGAATCTTCAATCGCTGTTTCGGGCGTATTGCTGTTCTCCTCGTCGATTGGCTGCATAGCCAAATTCCTCTGGCCCATAGCCCAAAATACGACAGATGCAACAAAAGCTAAGATAAAACCGGCAATAATAAGCCCATCTTGGTTTTTTTTCGGATTTTCCGGCATAATTACACTCTCCGTATTAGTTTATTTATTATAAAATACCGCAAATTGGCCGTTTAGTTCGCATAATCTAAACCAAAAACCGCTTTTCGTAAACATTTTTCCCCAAGCCGATGTATAAATAACAAAACATCTTAGGTTTTCAGCCGGAGTATTTTTGTGTATTATAACCGCCTATGAGCAGATTTTTATTTCCAAAAAGTCGACGACTTCGAGCTAAAAGCCAATTCAAGGCTGTGCTGGCACAAAGGGCTTATGCCTCAGACCAACTACTGCGAGTTTCGGCAGCCAAAAATGATATATCCTACAGCCGTCTTGGTGTTTCTATTACAAAATCGCTCGGTTCCTCGCCGCTTAGAAACCGCCTGAAACGCCTCGTAAGAGAAGCGTTTCGGTTAAATCAGGAAAGTATCCCCGCTGGATACGATTATATAGTCTGTTATCGTTTTAATTGGTTCTCGGCCCTCAGCCAAGATTCTCCGAAAAATGCAGCAAAAACAATAAAAACCCGACAGGTCGCCGATTCCTTAGTCAAATTAACCGTAACTGCCGCAGCGAAAACATCTTGACGAAATCCGGTTTTTTACTTAAAAAACGATTGTTTGCTTCGAATTATTATGAGCGAAAAAGCAAAAAAGTGTGCGATAGGTCCTGCTGCGAAAAAGGCTGGCGTTTCACGTCAATCTGTGCAATATTATCTTATGCTCGGATTGCTCGAACCGACCGAAACAACTTCGACAGGACGAAGACTTTTTGACGATAAAGCGATAGAGCGTATCAAGCTGATTAAAAAACTTAACCAAAGCGGCTATCCGCTTAGGGCAATAAGAGAATTGTTCCTTAAGGGCAGAACGAATTTGAAAGGACTCGAACGTGAGTGACTACGAAACAACTCAGCGCCGCCGAAATATTACGGTTGGAATATTCGTCGTTATAGCACTTTGCGCACTTGTCTGGCTGATTTTTATGTTCAATGAGCTGCCAAGAAGGGTAACGGGGTTCCGCTCGATGCAGATACTCGTACAGTTTCCGACAGCTCAAGGCGTTCAGGAAGATACCCCCGTTCAATTCTGCGGATATCAGGTCGGCAGGGTAACGCATATTATGCCTCCCGAACCTCGGTTTGACCCTTTAACAGGAAAAACATATCACCAGACTTTATGTGTGCTCGGTATAGACCGAAAATATAAAGACATACCTTCGAATGTCTCCGTAAGAGTTATGACCAGAGGGCTTGGAAGCAGTTTTATTGAAATGAAAGTCGACCCGAAAAAAGAACTCACTGCTCTGGATCCTAACCGGCCCGAAACGGTTTATCTTTTTGACGGTGCCTTGCTGCAGGGTTCCGCCGGAATGGCCAGCGAATTTATTCCCGCCGAAAGTCAGGAAAAAATCGATATATTACTTACGAGTCTTACAGAACTTATCGGAAACGCAAACGATATTATAGGAGACAAAGCTTCAAAGGATAACCTCAAGAATACTCTTGCGAACCTCGAAAAAACTACCGCTGTTGCATCGGAAATGGTGGAGCAATTTAAACTATTTGCCGTCAGCGGAACCGAAACAAGTGAAGAGCTTTCGAAAGCCATCGCTGAAATAAGACTTTTGACGGAAAAAATTAACAGCGGACAAGGCACTGCCGGTATGTTTTTAACCGATGGCCGGTTTTACGAAAATCTTCTCGAAAACACCGAACAGCTCAGAATTTTGCTCGAAGACGTGAAAAACCTTATTGCCCAGTACCGCGCAAAAGGAATTAAAATAAAACTCTAACCCGTTTTATTTTAACGTTCTATTAAACACCAAGGACTCGAATAAAATCCCATCAAGGATTTTATAACTTTAGCTTATGAATCCGGTAGGGAAAAATACGCATTAGCGGAGGATTTGGAAAAATAATTGAGTTATCCGGCCTTTAGGGGTAAAATTAATCACTGATTTCACGGATTTTTACCATTCCATATGGGATGGCATAGCCAGAAGAGCATGAAAAAAATAGATATTATGGTTAAACGGTAAATAAGCGGATAGTCCCGATGTATCGGGATTTTAGCTAAAGCCTCAAGAAGGAGTGATTTTTCAAAAGGTTTATTTACTATCTTTGTGGCGTAGTAAAAAAGTGACTATATTAAATTACAACTTAGGTGTTTCTTTATCAGGCGGTTCTATCCCAAGGAATTCTCGATAAATTCTATTACGATACTCTTGGCCGATTTCATTTACTGCTTCAATGAAGGCCTGGTAAGTGCCTAAGCCCCCAATTTTTTCCCAGAATTCGTCCCCAATAAGAACAACTTTGTCTTTCTTCATGTCAAACCAGCGCGCCGGAAAACTCCAATTATAATCTTCCCTCTTGCCATAAGGATTATATGGCAAAGCATAAAATGCACCATCTACTTGTAAAGGTTCCATACAATAGAGCTTAAGGAGTTTTTCTTTGCTGACTTTAGTTTGGTCACTATTTGGCAATGGGGCCTTTATTTCAAAAGCGTATTTTGTATTATCGGTTATGTTTTTTGCATATACATCACAAATAACTTTTGTGGGAATTTTTTCTCCTCCTCTTCCTTCTTTGACATAACGTAATTCAGATTCCCAATCTGGTTTAATTTTTGTAGTTCCCGTTTTTCCATGTTCCAATCGGTTGAGAATCTCAGAAATTCTGCGCAACTGTTCTTTGTCTACCATTCCTTTAATAGCATGCCCCTGTTCGCCAACCCCCACCCCTTCTTTGGCGGCAACGACAGCTAATTTTTCCCAAACACTTCCAAAAGGAGTAACAAATCTTCTTTCAAAATGAGACCCTTTAAATATTTCATCTGGGACCAATGCAGCATAAAGCGGTTTTTTTGCTATATGGTCTTCTTTTATAAATGGATCAGAAACTAATACTTTATACATAACCCGATCCATCATTTCTTTAATGACAGATTGTATTGCTACCTTCATATTATGTGTTGGCATAAATAAACTCCAAATTAGGGTTTTCGCCAAATGAAAACTGATTCGTAAAAATTTCCTGCACGTCTTCCAGTACGACGATTTACATGTCTTTTTACCGTTGCTTCAGTTTGTACTCCTAAACTTTGTGCAATTTCTGGATATAACTCGGTACGGTCATGAGCAACAACTATAATAGGCCCCCCTGATGGCATAACATCTAATGCTTGGCTTAATACGGTAACTATATCTTGCTTGTATTGAGATACTGCCCGAGGATTTCTTCCTTTAGAAGCCGAACCAATTTCATGTTTGGCATTCTCTTGAAGATCTAGTAGGCGATAGCTGTATGCGTGCTGATCATGGTAATCGATTAGTCCAACATACGGAGGGCTTGTAATAACTCCATCCACTGCGGGCATAGACATTTTTCGACTATCACCATGATAAACTCTAACCGAGGCGTTTGTTCGCAAATTTGCAAAATCAGATATTCGCTTGATAGTGTCATAACTGTATCGATAAAGAAATTTGTAAGCTTCTTGAGTAGGAGAGCATGTTCTAGAATGTTTATGACACCAATATGGTTCGCGTTGGGGACGTTTAGGGAAATCAAGATCAAAGTGTGTGGTAAGACGAGCTGATCTCGCTGACCGCGAAAGTATAATACGCATTAAGTCTTTATATTTGTAAGAACCATTTTCGATTAAATAACGATATGTAAGAAGTTCTTCTAATGCTTGTGGAGCAAACCATTCATTCAGATATTGATCTATAGTTTCTTTAGATGCGTTTTCAAGTTCTTCCATACGATCAGATTCGAATAAATGGCCTTGTATTTTGTATGGATGGGTTGAAACTTTAGCCTTTTTCAATATATCTAATACTTCTATACGCATTTGTTTAACATCATATTTCGCTGTTTTAACTTGGCACAACATAACATTAAAAGCTGATATGTCATACCCAATAGAATTGACCCCAAGTTCATTTGCTTGGACTAAAGTTGTTCCCGAACCCACGAAGGGGTCTAAAACAGTTTCACTTTGTTTGAAATATTTCCTGAGGAAGATTTCTACTAATTGAGGTATGAATTTCCCTAGATATGGATGAAGCCTATGAACATGTTTAGTTCTTTCTGACTCAGGTAAATCTTTCTCTCGCCAATTTAGGTTTAAGTTTTCTAAGGGAGTCTCAGGTGTTATCTCGCTTGGCGAAGTTGGGCTACTTCTACTATCGGCATATATTGTTAAAACTTTTTCTTCATTGGTTAACATATCAGAAAAGTTCCTCCTGAACTTTATTAATTTTCCTAGTTACTTTTCATCACCTAAAGCGTCAAGTATTGATGCTGTTGGATACCAGACTTTTAGATGTTCTATAAATCGGTTTTGAGTAGATAGTTTTTTTACCGTTTTCATTTCTGATATACATCTGTAATGGTATCGTCGGTTGTTTTTTTCTATTTCAGGGACTTTACCATAAAAGATTATATCTTGACATCTGCCTTTGTCAAAGTATTTACATTCTCCGCACTTAAAAGGATTAGTAATCGCAGCCCCTTCCGAGTAAGTTTCGACTACATGATCACAGTATGTAATCCACTTTTGGCAGTGAGGGCATCTGAAAGGTTGATCGCTATCAAGTTCTGCGGTAACAGTAGGAATAGAAGTAGTTGTGACGAAGTTTGTGTTTTGGCCTTCTTTAAAAGAACCAACTTCAATTCCGAAAACACGACCATCATTTTTGAGTACAAGGAAGTCTGGAGGAGCAATACTCCTTCCCTTGGTAATCAATCTTTGATGAAGAAGCAATGGTATTACAAGACCAAACTTGTAACGAATCAAATAAAGATAGATTAAGAACTCGATTGCAAGTCCTCTGGATTTAGGAAGAAGCGAATCCATGATTTTGTATAAATCTTTTTCTGATTGCCCCCAGATTATGGTGGCTGTAGATTTTTCTAAAAGTTTCAACTGTTTTTTTTGCTCTTCATCCTCAAAAAAATTTGTCAGACCTTTGTCTAAAAGTGCGTTGATTAGCCCCTTTCTAAGTGTTGGATCAGTAGATATGTTTTCTTGTAGAAGTAATTTGTTTGAGATCCTCATAACAATTTCTATAAAAGCTTTTTGATGAGCCTCTGATGCAGTTAAAACATAGTAACCTCGGCCAAACACTGTATAGGTTATTAAATCTGCAAGAGTCATCCCTCTGTGAAAACGTTTTCCCTTTTCAGGGGATCCATCTTTCCTGCCTCCCGAATAAAGCTCCCGGGCAAATTCATCGTAAAAACGTCCGAGATTTTTCAGTTTTGCCTCATTTTCAGCATACGCTGGAACCACTTTAATAAAAAAGTCTTCTATTGTCTGAAGATGAGTTACTGACTGAGCTAATTTGCCAAAAACCTTCTGCATTTTTATTACCTAAAGACCGATTACCTTCAGAAATATTTATATTGCAACATGTGGGTTCAATGGTAAGGAAAAGGTTTGAATATGTCAAGATTTGAAATAGCGTCAAACATTCGGCTAAGAAATATCTTTCATGTGATACTCAAAATCGTTATCCTGATAATAGTCTTATATGAACAGGATATATCAAATAATTATGAAGGCACTTTACAAACACAATCCAAGCGGGGAATTGTTTTTTAACCTCAAGCCCAAACTACCCCCAAGGGGACTCGAACCCCTGTTACCGGGTTGAGAACCCGGCGTCCTATGCCACTAGACGATGGGGGCAATATTCGCTGCTTGTGTCTTGATGCTCGATGCTCGAAACAAAAGCTTAAGTTGCCGTTTACTAAATACTGTTCACTAACGACTAAACACCAAATGGCTGCGGTCAGATTCGAACCGACGACCCTGGGCTTATGAATCCCATGCTCTAACCAGCTGAGCTACGCAGCCAAAATCACCGCTAATTTACAAAATAATCACGGGGTTTGCAAGCCTATTCATTTTCCCGCCTGACAAGTCGAACCTGAAGAGCCGAGCCTTCTTTGCCGATATACATAATTATGACAAAAGAAGAACTGCTGAATCAGTTAGAGCATACCAAGAACAACTATATCGTCGGTCTGGCGGCGATGTCGGTGTTCGGTTCGGGGCAGGCTATGGGGCTGCTCGAACATCATTCGACCGCGTTCGGCGATTATACCGTAACGTTCGACCAGCTTGCGAGGCTGCTCAAAAATGAAAGAGATTCGAGGATTGTGCTTGCCGAATTCAACAAAATGCTGATGAGAACCACCATTAAAGAATCATTCGAGCATATAAAAGATTATTGCCAGAGCACCGACCAATATGTCCTTCTAAAAGCCGAGCCTTGGTACGAATTTGCGAGGATTATACGAAATTTTCTTTCGCACAACTGCAGGTTCATATTTAATAAGTTCGACCGCGAGCGGCTGCCGATTCGATGGAGGGATTTCGAGATTACCGAGGCGTTGCACGGCAGGGGGCTGAGCGGACATATTTTCGGTAATGTCGAAACATGGGAGCTTTTTCAGCAATTCGTGGAGTTTGCAAGCCAAAAACTGCGATAATTCTGATGTTTGCCCAAGCTGTTATGTTTTTTATCGCAAAACCTCAATAATATACGGCTCCCCATTAAATAACAAAAATATTCGCGATTTTTTACAAGCTGCATTTATAGTTCTTGGAAAAGTTCAAAATATCTCAATTTTCCATACCGAGTTTTAAAAACCAGCTAAAATCTATGGCGGTAATAGTTCAATTTAGCTCACCATAAGCGGCAGTACAAGGCCGTTGGTTAAGTGTGCCTCGAGATGTTGATTCCGGGCTATTGAATTATCAGGGAAATTCGCCCTTGAAATAAAACCGCATTTCTAATATAAATACTTGCATCGGCAGGGGGTATTAGTGTATAATCCTACCCCTAAGCCCTTTATGATAAGGGCTTATCTCGTATAATAGGAACTAAAGTAAATTTCGGAGCAATAAATGTTACCGGCACAAAAAACAAGTAAAACCAGAACTCGCACCAGAAGGGCGCATCATAGGCTTAAACCCACAAATTATTCGGTCTGCCCCAAGTGCGACCATGCCAAGCTGCCCCATGCGGCCTGTGATAACTGCGGTTATTATAACCCGAAAATCACGCTGAAAATCGCCAAGGAGGAAACTGCATAAACTATGCGGATTGCATTGGATGCAATGGGCGGTGACAATGCTCCTGATGAAATTATCGCCGGAGCGCTGGAGTCTGCCGAGTTTTTAGGTCAGGATGACGAGCTGATTTTGGTAGGCCCCCAGCAGTTAATCCAGCAAAAGCTGGACTCCGCGCGTCCCAAGCGAAACATTATTCAGGTTACAGATGCACCGGATGTGATAGGTATGGATGAACCGCCGGTAGATTCGCTGAGACAAAAACCGCGAAGCTCAATCGGCGTCATCGCGAAATTAGCAAAACACAATCTTACCGATGCCGTTATTTCCGCCGGAAATACCGGAGCCTGCGTTGCGGCATTTCAGATGCGTATGCGAAATCTCCCCGGTGTGAACCGACCCGGCATTGCGGTGGTTTTCCCGACTTTCGAAGGGCCGGTTACGCTGTGTGATGTAGGAGCGAATATCGCTTGCAAACCGATAAATCTTTATCAATACGCGGTTATGGCGAGTATGTATTCCAAACATCTGCTGGGAATTGAAACTCCTCGGGTAGGTTTGATGAGCATCGGACAGGAAGATGCCAAAGGCAATGAAATAGTTAAAAAAGCCCGTGAGTTTATGAAAAGCGACCCCAAAATGAAATTTGTCGGTAATATCGAAGGCAGAGATATTTTCCGGGGCGTCTGCGATGTAGCGGTCTGTGACGGATTTGTCGGCAATGTGATTTTGAAAATGACCGAGGGATTGGTCGAGGGGCTGTTCAAAGCGATAAAACATGAGCTGCTTCAGGAAAGAATGTGGCTTGCCCGGATGTTTAAACCGGTAATGATGCGTATATATCAGAAATACGATTATAACGAATACGGCGGCGCGCCGCTTCTTGGCGTCAACGGCACAAGTGTTATCTGTCACGGCGCAAGTACCGCCAAAACAATTAAAAATGCTATACTTAGCTGCAAAAAATACCACAGTAATCGAATCAACGACAAAATAGTCGAGTATCTGTCAAAATCATCAGTAAGAGGCCCAGATGAACAAGGAAGTTGACGGAAGAGTAGCGACATACCGGGCTGTAATTACAGGGACCGGTTCTTTTGCACCTGAAAAAGTACTGACTAACGAAGATTTATCCAAGATGGTCGATACGACTGATGAATGGATAACTACGCGTACAGGAATCAAAAAACGTCATATAACAGGTGATGACGAAACAACCGCTTATCTTGCTACCGAAGCGGCCAAACGAGCTTTGGCCGATGCTGGTCTTGCCGGAAAGGACATCGAGCTTATCATCGTAGCAACGATAACACCTGAAATGCCGTTTCCTTCGACCGCATCGTTTGTTCAGCAGGCTCTTGGAGCGAAAAAAGCTTTTGTATTCGATTTGGCGGCAGCTTGCAGCGGATTTGTTTACAGCATGGCTATAGCGTCGCAATTCATCGAAAGCGGCAGATATAATAACGCACTTATTATAGGCGCGGAAACTCTGAGCAAAATTACCAACTGGAAAGACCGTGCGAGCTGCATATTATTCGGTGACGGAGCCGGTTCGGTAGTTCTTCAGCGGGCAACGGATGGAAGCAAAGGTGTGATATACAGTACAATGGGAGCCGATGGAAACAGCTGGAGGGCGCTGAATTGTCAGGCTCACGGTTCGCGGCATCCGTCGAATAAAAAGCTTGAAAATCCTGATATGATATATATGGAGATACACGGACGGGAGGTTTATCAGGAAGCTGTTCGAAAAATCGTAGCTACGGTTTTAAAGTGCCTTAAAAAATGCAATTTAACGCTGGATGATGTTGCGATGATGGTCTCGCACCAGATGAATGCTCGGATTATCGAATCGGCCGCAAAGAGACTTGGCCTGCCTGAGGATAAGTATTTTGTTAACATACAGGAATATGGAAATACATCGGCTGCATCATTGCCGATAGCCTTCGATGATTGCCGCAAACAGGGCAAGATTAAGAAAGGCGATATTGTGATTCTTGTCGCGTTTGGTGCAGGGCTTACTTGGGGAGCCAATATCATTCAGCTTTAGTTCACTGCATACCTAAACTTCCGGCGAAGATACAAGCTTGACCAAAATATAACTTTATGGTTTTTGTTCGCTCTTGGTTTCAGGTTCTGGATAATTTATAATTACCAAAGCAGATAAATCAGTATTTTTTAAATCACAGGGGAAATTATTGTGGCAGTATCTAAAAAGGCAACCACATATCAGGCATACAGCGACCTTGCATGGGTCGATTCGATAATTTCTCTGCCGGATGAGTACGAAGATGAAACGAAATTTTATGTTAAGCTGATAAAGAGCAATATTAAAATTAATGCGGAAACATTGCTTCATTTAGGCTGTGGAGCAGGAGGTCATGATTACACATTTAAAAAATATTTCAAAGTAACAGGCGTTGATGTCAGCCCGGAGATGCTCGAAATTGCGCGAAAACGTAATCCTGAGATTGAATATATTTGCGACGATATGCGAAACGTAAAACTAAAAAGATGTTTCGACGCAGTTGTAATTCCTGACAGCATCGGCTACATGGTAACGGTGACGGATTTACGAAAGACTATTAGAACGGCTTGCAGATACCTTAAATCCGGCGGATTGCTTTTGATAACAGCTCTTGTCAAAGAAGATTTCAGAGAGAACAATTTTGTATATACCGGTTCTAAGGGAACAATCGAAGTTACTATTTTTGAAAATAATTATGCTTTTAAAAATAAATCTGCCTATGAAGCAGCACTATTTTATTTGATTCGGCGGCGGGGCAAGTTGGAAATTTTTACCGAATGTCATAAGCTGGGACTTTTTCCTTTGAAAACTTGGTATTGTCTGCTGAAAAATGCGGGACTCAAAGTTAAGCGTGTCACTGTTAAAAATTCTTACGACCGTTTCATTCTCGATGAAGGCAAATATCATCTGCAAGTGCTTGTTTGCGTTAAGTCTTTATGAAACAATAGCTTATAAGGGTGGACGGTGAGTGCTAAAGAATATTTTAGATGTCGCTGCCGGCTTTTGGTTCGAGGGACAAATCCGCGAATAATCCGGCTTTGTATTTGTGATAGGCAAGTGAAGCTACCATAACAGCGTTGTCTGTGCAGTATTTTTTCTCTGCGACCAGAAGGCTGCAATTCATCGAATCACACATTTTTTTTAGGGCGTCTCTCAAGGGAGTATTTGCCGCGACTCCGCCGCCGAAGAGAACGGTTTTCGCGTCGGTTTTTTCGATGGCACGTTTTGTTTTTTCGACAAGCACATCAATCACAGCCTGCTGAAATGACGCTGCGATATCAGCTATTTGATTTTCGTTCATAGACTCGATTTTAATTTGGCTGTTCATATCTTGGCCTTGACAATAGTAAAGAACAGCCGTTTTTAGGCCGCTGAAAGAGAAATCGAGAGAATCCTTAGCGAGCATGGAACGCGGGAAATCAATGGCTTTTGGATTACCGTTTTTTGCGGTTTTTTCGATTGAAGGGCCGCCGGGATAAGGCAGCCTCAAAATCATCGCGACTTTATCAAATGCTTCGCCCGCGGCATCGTCGATTGTGCTGCCCAGCAGGATTGGTTCTAACGGCGAGCGATAATCGTAAATGCTTGTATGGCCTCCGGATACTATCAAGGCTATCGCAGGCAGTTCTACCTGCGGTTCGTTAATAATCGCCGACTGCATATGAGCGTGGAGATGATTTATCGCGATTAAAGGTTTATTCCATGCGAGGCTCAGTGTTTTTGCAGCTGTAACCCCGACCACCAAAGCCACAGTCAGCCCCGGCTGATTGGCGACGGCGATAGCATCAATATCATTTTTGGTAATTTGCGCCTGCTGCAAAGTCTGCCGGAGTACCGGAAGAATTTTTTCTACATGAGCTCGCGAAGCTACTTCCGGTACGACACCGCCGTATTGCTCATGCAGTTTTACCTGCGAAGATACTATTGTAGATTTAACGGTTGTACCGTCTGCAACGACGGCGGCGGCTGTTTCGTCGCAGCTTGTTTCGATGCCGAGAATATTAATCGCCGCTTGCTTATGGTTATTTTTCGCCAGTATATTATTACTTTTATCCATGATTATGTTTTTCGTAATTTTAGGAGTATAAGTAACTGTTTGATGGTACTTTTGCAAACTCTTAATAAAGAAAATCTTATTGGAATTATTTTTGCCCGTTCAAAATCTAAACATACGGCGTTTTTATAGTTGTCGCCGACAATCTGAATTTGCTGTTCATCAATACAGCCTAAACCGCTTTGCCGAGCTGTTTTTATTATTGGAAATTCTTCGGGTTCTCGATTAATTATTCTTGCGCAAACAGTTTCCATTGCAATTGGTTCGGTGCCAGCTATTAACCAGCCTAAGCGTCTTGCGCGTCCGTTAATCGGGCCGGGTCCGTCCATAGCAATAACTCCGTCTATAATTGTAAGTGCGGGCTTGAGTAGCGAATAGACATCGATAAGAAGTCGGCAGAAATGTTTTTCACTGCCGCCTTTTTTGAAATGCCATAGTGCTTTGGCTTTGCCGCTTACGCAGCCGAACATATTTTTAACCGCGAATGTCGCGACAAGCTGTTGATGTGATTTAAATTTGGGCAGATTTATAATTACATCTGAATCCAAGGCTATACTGCTTATGCCTACTTTCAGACCGCCGGCAAGGACGCAGGTTCTGGGATGATTGAGTTGTTTTACCGGAACGTCCAATTTTTTCAGCGGTTCGTCAAGTTCGAGTTTTTTTACGCAGGAGTAAACGTTTGCCCATGCCGGAGAATCACCGACAAACGGCTTTGCTCCGTAATCTTTGAGCATTTTTGCAAGTTCGATTATAACCTGCGGGTCGGTTTGCGTTGCGCATCCGCGAGGTTTAGGCGCGATGAGGTTTGGTTTTAACAAAACCTTATCGCCCGATTTAATGAATTGACTGATACCGCCCAGAAGTTCGAAATGTCTTTTAAGGCATTGCGATATTTCATCTGGCGAATAAGTATTGCAGCGAGTTAATGATACAGCGTATTTATTCATCGGCGGGGTTAATCGACAATTCCGGAACAAAAAAGCATGTACACTCTTAGTTTCGGTTCTTTGCCTTCTTTTGCAAAGAAAACATTGGTTAGAGATTTACTGTCACCTATATATCGTCCGGGCGAAAGAAGTAAAAAATCGCCCGGGCTCATCTGGGCGGCAAATCCTGTAACTCTGAAATCGAATTCCGGAGCCTTCAGATGTTCCGGAAGACCGGGCAGAAGATTTTCTTTCGGAACATGCATAATTTTACCGTAAAAATTACAGACACCGCGTCTATCGTGGAGTTTTTTGGCTTTTAGACGAAGTTCAAGCCGACCGGGTGAAGCATCGAACCTTTGCATCGAAAAATCTGTGTCAATGTATAGTATTTCCCTTGGTTTAAATAAGGTCATAGCCTGAAAATCAAGTTCTTGGTCATCTGAAAACAACAGCGTAGTTTCAACTATGTTTTCACCGCCGGCCTGTTTTAATTTTTCTGCGATAATATCCCATATTTCAACCCGCCCGAAACCGAGTACAAATGCGTTTGCGGCAAAGGCCTTTTGATTATTAAAAAAAAGCTGTTCGTCAGTCAATAAAGGCCAAATTTCTTCGAAAACTTGGAAGTTTTCAGCAGGTATTTCGAATTTGTAGCAGGTAAACGACATATTTTTGATGCTGCGAATCAAATCTGTTTGAGGTTTGGCGGGAGAAACATCTGTGATTCTAATTCCTTCTATATTCGGCGGATGAGAAGCCGATTGGGGCTGTGATTCGGGATTACAGCCGCCCAAAAAGATAATCGCGGCTATATAAACTAATGCTGTAACAAGTTTTATCATATTTACAAGGTAACAACTGCCCGCGGTAATGTCAACGCAGGCAAGAACCATTTTGAAATATAAATCAAAACCGATTTTGGGATTTTCATTTTATCGGTTTTACCTTATCATAATGTTATGTTTGAAAAAGGATTTGTTCACATTTATACAGGCGACGGCAAGGGCAAAACAACAGCGGCGGTCGGGCTTGCGCTAAGAGCTTCCGGTCAAGGCTGTAAAGTTCTGATTTACCAATTTCTAAAACCGGCGCCTTGCAGCGGCGAGTTTGAGGTGATTAAAAATACGAAAACTTCAATCACAATAGATGCTCTTAAGGTAAAATGGGATTTGTGTAAATCTTTGCAGAACTCTGAAGATACAGCCTGTGCCAAAAAGGCGATTCGGGAAGCTCTTGGAAATTTGATAGAAATTGCTCAAAAAGGCTTGTATGACCTAATAATTCTCGATGAACTTATTTTTTGTCTTGGAAAGGGCCTTGCTGAATTCGAACAGGTTCGAAATCTTATTGAAAGCAAAGCTTCCCATGTTGAATTAGTGCTGACCGGCAGGGGGGCGTCGGGAAAAATTATCGATTTGGCGGACTTGGTAACAGAAATGAGGTGCATTAAACATCCGTTTGAAAAGGGTGTTAAGGCCAGAAAAGGTATTGAGTATTGAGTGAAAAATTGAGAAAATACCCGTTTTGGCAATCGAAATAACTGCTAAAAGCTGTTTTTATCGGGCTTTATAATTAAAAAAATCAAAACCTTTTAACCCCCGAAGAAACATCCTATAATATTGGTTTTTTGATGGTTTAGATGGTGAACTTGTTTTTCTAAAAAAACGTATAAAAAGTACCTTCCGGCAGCTTGGCCCGAGAGGTTGGGTGATTTCTATATTAAAGGTATCTCCTTTTATTGTCGATACTTATGAAATAAAGGTCTTTTAGAAGTCGAGCTAAACAACAGTTCAAAAAGACTATTCTGTCATTCATCCAGAGGTTCTGCGACGAAGGATGTTTAATTTTTCGCTGCAACCGACGGGGACGGAGTCTAAGCACATATTCAGTTTTTATGCTTTAACCCTGTTAATCAAATTTAAAAAGGGTTTTTGAATTATGAAAAAAGCGATAATTACGGGAATCACCGGCCAAGACGGGTCTTACCTTGTAGAATTACTTCTTAAAAAAGGTTATGAGGTTTGGGGTATCATCCGCAGAAGCTCGTCTTTTCATACAGGCCGAATCGACCATCTTTATGCAGACCCTCATGAACAGCCGCTTCTAAAACTTTTATATGGAGACCTAACCGACGGTGGAAATCTCTCGGCGATTTTGAACGAGATAAAACCCGACGAGGTTTATAACCTCGGAGCGCAAAGCCACGTGCGAGTTAGTTTCGATACGCCGATATATACGGTCAATACCGACGCACTTGGAACGCTCAGGCTGCTTGAGGCGATTCGGTCGGTTCCGAAAAAGATAAAATTTTATCAGGCATCGAGCAGCGAAATGTTTGGAAAGGTCGCTGAAACGCCTCAAACCGAAAACACGCCTTTTTATCCTCGAAGTCCTTATGGCTGTGCCAAAGTTTACAGCTACTGGCAGACGGTAAATTATCGAGAGGCTTATGGTATTTTCGCCTGTAATGGAATTTTATTTAATCATGAATCGCCAAGGCGAGGCGAAACGTTTGTTACAAGAAAAATTACCCGTGCCGCTACACGTATAAAACTGGGTCTTCAGGAAAAATTATATCTTGGTAATCTTGACGCCAAGCGAGACTGGGGTTTTGCCGGTGATTTTGTCGAAGCTATGTGGCTGATGATGCAGCAGGATAAATCTGATGATTATGTAATTGCTACCGGCGAGATGCATTCGGTAAGAGAATTTCTTGATGAGGTTTTCGGATATCTTGATTTGGACTGGGAGAAATATGTCGAGGTTGACCCTCGTTATTTCAGGCCTACCGAAGTTGATATGCTTATGGGTGATTCGTCAAAGGCTCGAAAAATATTGAAATGGGAGCCTAAGATGAATTTCAGAGAATTAGCCAAACTAATGACAGATTCTGATATGAGAATCGCGGAAGATGAAAAGGTTTTAAACGAGAGTAACTCAAAAAGAAAATGAACAGATTCTTTAAAGATAAACGTGTTGTGGTAACGGGCGGATCGGGTTTTCTGGGAAAATTTGTTACAGAAGGGCTTCGTCAAAGGGGCTGTGAAAAAATTCTTGTGCCCCAGATAGAAGATTATGATTTGGTGAAAATTGATGATATTCGGCGGATGTATGATGATATGAATCCTGATATTGTTATACACCTTGCAGCGGTTGTAGGAGGTATTGGGGCCAATCGTGAGCATCCGGGTAAATTTTTCTATGAAAATCTTATGATGGGTGTGCAGCTTATCGAGCAGGGCCGGCTGAGGAAAATCGAAAAATTTGTAGCTATAGGTACCGTATGCGCCTATCCGAAATTTACTCCAGTTCCATTTAAAGAGGACGATATCTGGAACGGCTATCCCGAGGAGACCAATGCCCCTTACGGACTTGCCAAGAAAATGCTTTTGGTTCAGTCACAGGCGTATCGTGAGGAATACGGTTTTAACTCGATTTTTTTACTTCCGGTAAATTTATACGGCCCGGGTGATAATTTTAATCCACAAAGCAGCCATGTTATACCCGCTCTCATAAAAAAGTGCGTAGATGCCGTCAAAGCCGGCGATAAGTATATCGAGTGCTGGGGGACAGGGGCTGCTTCGCGAGAATTTATCTATGCGGCCGATGCAGCGGAAGGAATTCTACTGGCGACGGAAAAATATAACGGCTCTGAACCGGTCAATATCGGGGCGGGTTTTGAAATAACTATAAAAGATTTGGCCGAGAAGATAGCCGGTTTAGCAGGTTTCAAAGGTGAAATTCGATGGGATTCAACAAAGCCGGACGGTCAGCCGAGACGATGTCTTGATACCTCCAGAGCCAAAAAGCTGTTTGGTTTCGAAGCGAAAACGTCTTTCGAAGACGGATTGAAAAATACTATAGAATGGTATTTAAAACACCAGCCTATTAATTGACGACTATAAGTTTTTGGATTTTTTCAGCTTATCTAAAAGGATTTGTACTTCGCTTATAAATAAATCAGGCGGGTCATATCCGAGTCTTGGCCCGAAACTTTCGTCGCTGTTTGGTTCTTTGACATAAAGAGTAGGGTAGTAGCTGATATTATATAGCCTTGCGATGTCGGGTTCTTTGTCGACGTTAATGAGCACCGGCACGAAGTTATTTTCTACGTATTGTTTAACCTTCGGATTTTTATATGTATCTTGTGCAGCGGCTGTATACATCGGAGCATTTATTTTGTAGAAGACCAGCAGCAAGGGTTTATTTTCTTTTGTCGCCAGTTCGACACCTGTCTGGTAGTCTTCAATCCATTTAATAGGGTCTTTTTTTTGGGTGATGAAAACAAAAGTCCAGAAAGCGGCAAAGATAAGTATGATGATTAACAGAGGATGCGATTTCTTGTTTTTTTTAGACTTTTGAGTTGTTTGAGGAGAATTGGATTTCTGATTAATATTTTCAGTCATTTTTAAGCTCCATTTTTCAATATTTCCAAAATTATAAGCTATATATTTTAATAATCAAGCATGATGACAGTAAACTCAAAATCCTGCAGTAAACTATTCGAAAAGATTTGGTTTCAGTATTTAATAGTGCTGTTTGCAGCCGGTTTTTTATATTTTATCACCTGTGCTCCGACTGTTCTGTGGCAGGACAGCGGATTGTTTATTTATAGAATATGGCATAATGACATCGAGGGTAATCTTGGCATAGCGCTGTCACATCCGCTTTATATAATGCTTGGAATACCGGTGAAATGGATACCGGTCGGAGAATTTGCATGGCGTGTAAATATGATATCTGCGATTTTCGGTGCGGTCGCAGTCGCGAATTTATATTTATTACTCAGATTATGGCTTGGTAAAGTTTGGCCTGCGGTGATAGGAGCTGTCAGCTTGGCGGTTTCGTGGACATTTTGGCAAAACGCTGTCTGGGCTGAGGCTTATACCTTATATGCCGCACAGTTATTTACAGAATTGCTGGTTCTGTTTCAATACATACGGACTAAGCGAACCGGATATTTATACTGGCTTGGATTTTTAAATGGTTTATCAATTGCGAATCATCTCTGGGGAGTTTTTCCGCTGGCTTGTTATGGTTTGTTTCTGCTTGTTCTGATATACCAAAAGCAAATAAAAATAAAACATGCTGTTTTATTTTCGCTGCTTTGGATTTTGGGATGCCTGCCTTACTTATATCTTATAGTAAAGGGTGTTATTGAATCCGGAGATTTTGTCGGAACGATGCAATCTGCCCTTTTTGGCAGTGGATGGCAAAGCAGTGTACTTAATACTTCGATTACGGTAAGGCTTGCATTGGAAAATTTTATGTTTGTTTTGCTGAATTTTCCAACCCCGAATATAATACTGTTAGTTGTCGGAATTGCGGTGCTGTGGGAAAAAACTCCAAGCCGCGGCTTTGCAAATATATTATTTGCACTGTTATTGATGTATTTTGTTTTTGCGTTTAGATATAAAGTCCCCGACAGGCATGCCTTTTTCCTGCCGTTTTATTGTATAGCAGCTTTAATGATGGGATTAGGATCTGATTTTGTTATTCAGAAATTTAGCGGCAAAAAAATTATTGCAATTCTTCTGATTTTCTCTTTTTTGCCGGTTGGGAGCTATTTTATAACCCCAGCATTGGCGAGGAATTATTACCCCTCATTAGCAGAACGCAGACAGCGGCCTTATCGCGATGAATATGATTATTGGTTGCAGCCTTGGAAAAACGGCTATCGAGGTGCTGAAAGATTTGCCAAAGAAGCATTGGAAAGTGTCGAGCAAAACGCAATGATTTATGCTTATACTACAGATATTCATGCGTTTTTATATGTTCAGGAAGTTTGCGGCAAGTATCCCGATGTAAAAGTTGTTTCGAATCATGACTGCAGCATTGGTCAAAAACCGTTAGATGAAGAAACCGCCGCGAAGTATGTATCTCAATCTTTATTATATACGACTTCTGGAGAGCCGAGTTATTATCCCGATTTTTTAGCACGATATGATTTTGTATCATCGGGTTTGTTATGGAAAGTTGTAGAACTTAATACTGAAGAAGAATTATTAAATATCAAGGAGGATAATTGATGCAGGTTCCGCTTTTGGATTTGAAGGCGCAATACGCGAAAATCAGGGAAGATGTTATGCAGGCGATTTCGGAAGTTCTTGAATCGCAGATATGTATCGGAGGGCCTAAGGTTGCTGAGCTTGAGGAAAAAGTGGCAGCTTTGAGCGATTGTAAATTTGCGGTCGGTGTTTCGAGTGGCACAGATGCTATTTTAAATACATTGATGAGTCTTGACATTAAAGCCGGTGATGAAGTTATCACTACACCGTTCACTTTTTTTGCGACGGCAGGTTGTATAGCAAGAACCGGAGCAAGACCTGTCTTTGTTGATATTGACCCGAAGACTTACAATATAAATCCGGCACTGATAGAGAAAGCAATCACCCGAAAGACCAAAGCTATAATGCCGGTTCATCTTTTCGGTCAGATGGCTGATATGGACCCGATTATGGAAATTGCCGGTAAATACGGCTTGGCGGTTATCGAGGATGCGGCACAGTCAATAACCAGCGTATATAAGGGTCGAAAAGCCGGCAGTATAGGGACAGCGGGGTGTTTTAGTTTCTTCCCGAGTAAAAATCTCGGCGGCATCGGCGACGGCGGGATGATTGTTACTAATGATGAAAAACTTTATAAGCGGTTGTTTATAATGCGCAATCACGGCATGGAGCCGAAGTATTATCACAAATTTGTGGGTGGTAATTTCAGGCTTGACCCGATACAGGCTGCAACTCTTTTAGTGAAACTGCCTTATTTAGAGCAGTGGTCCAAAGCCAGAAGAAAAAATGCGGAATATTACAATAAAAAATTTAAGGCAAGTGTCGTTCAAACACCTTATATCAGCCCTGATTGTGTGACGATTTATAATCAGTATGTTATTCGAGTGCCGAAACGCGATGAGGTGGTTGAGCATTTAAAGAAAAATAATATCGGCTGTGAGATTTATTATCCTGTACCGATGCATTTGCAGCAATGTTTCAAGTGTCTTGGTTATAAACAGGGGGATTTTCCTGAAACCGAAAAAGCCTGCCGCGAGGTTATGGCCCTGCCGATTTATCCGGAATTAACTGATGAAATGAAGGATTGCGTTGTTGGGGCTATTATTTCCTTGTTAAGTGAAGAGAAAATTATAAAAAGTATAAGCTGATATAGACTGCATCTAACTTGAACTGTTTTGTTTATACATTTTAACGTTGAGGAATGCTCGATGATAAAAATTATTTGTGTGTGCGGTGCAAGGCCAAATTTTATGAAGATTGCTCCGATTATGCATGCGTTTGCCGAACATGGCGGTTTTGAGACGCTATTGGTGCATACCGGTCAGCATTATGACGCAAAAATGAGCCATCTATTTTTTGAGGAATTGAATATTCCCCAGCCTGATATTAACCTTGAAGTTGGCTCGGCAAGTCATGCAGTGCAGACCGCGGAGATAATGAAACGTTTTGAACCTGTTGCAGTAGATTTTAAACCTGATTATGTTCTTGTTGTCGGTGATGTTAATAGCACCATCGCTTGCGGCTTGGTTGCTGTTAAGCTTGGTATAAAGTTGATTCACGTTGAAGCAGGCCTTAGAAGTTTTGATAGAACAATGCCGGAAGAGATTAACCGCGTTCTAACTGATTCTATAAGCGATTTACTGTTTGTTACTGAACAATCCGGTTTAGATAATCTTAAAAAAGAGGGAGTGAATTCTAATAAGGTTCACCTTGTCGGAAATGTAATGATTGATACACTTCTTGCAAATAAAAATAAAGCTGAAAAATCAGATATCCTTGAAAAACTTGGGTTGAGCAAAAAAGGTTATGCTGTCATTACGCTTCATAGGCCGAGCAACGTTGATGATATGGCCAATCTATCAAAGATTATAAGTTCATTTGAGGTTATCCAAAATGATATAAAGTTAGTTTTTCCAATCCATCCAAGAACCCGCAATAATATTAAAGGCACAGAGTTTGAAAACCGCATGAATAAAATGCCAAACCTTATTTTGCTTGACCCAGTTGGCTATCTTGACTTCTTAAAATTAACTGCAAATGCTGCATTTGTAATGACGGATTCCGGCGGGATTCAAGAAGAGACAACTATCCTTCAAGTCCCCTGTATGACACTGCGGGAAAATACCGAACGTCCTGTTACGATTACAGAAGGAACTAATCGACTTATTCATAATGATACAAACGATATTTTGAAAAAATATAACCAAATAAAATCGTCAGACTTCGAGGCAAAAGGTTCAATACCGCGGCTTTGGGATGGTAAAGCTGCAGAAAGAATTGTGGAAGTTATTACAAGCCAATTCCATAGAACCTACTCCAGATATACGCCTGTTGATTTATAGTCAGGTTATTGTATTCAGAAAAGTAGATTTGGATTGTTGAAAGGAAGGCAGTAATAATGTTACTTTTGCGATTAACTTCTATAATATTTTTTTTGGCGAGCGCGAGCATAATAGCAGATGCTACAGAAAGCATCACTTTTGATTTATTATATAGTAAAAAAGGGCCGGAAAATATCTTTGGGCAATCTGGAAATGCTAAAGAAGCATATGTTGTATATGCCGAGACAATGAGTGGCAATGATTGGGGGGAGCGTATAAACAATGCAATCGATAAGTTATTGGAAGATTGGCCAGGAGGAGAGGTAATACTGCCAGTGGGCCAAATATCAGTTTCAACTACTATCGATTTTAGCGGTACAGGTACCATGAAGGATTCAGGTGCGAGTGTGATATTACGCGGTCCTGGCGGTCCACGTAGCACTGAATTAATATGGAAAGGTTTGCCAAATAAACCTGTAATCGAGATGGCATCTCCATGGTTTTGCCAGATACGGAATTTGGCTATTGATGGCAACAAAACAAAAGGTGTTATAGGTATTCGCTTCCGTGCCGGATGGGAGAGGGGAACCGCTGGCAAAAATACAGCTCGGCATAATGTAGTTGATGGTGTTTACATAACAAATTGCGACATTGGTTTTCAAATAGGAGACTATTATGGTCCTGATCTAGCAAGTCACAACTTTCGTGATATTTGGATTAATAAATGTCGCTTGGGCATTAATGTTTTAGGTGCTAATGTTGCAAATCTATGGTTTACCGGAATTACTATTACTGGCGGGGAAGATTGTGAAGCTGGTTTTAAATTGGAAAATAGTGGCGGTTTCATAGCTAGGTCAATTACAGAGAAGAGCACGAAACCTCCTCCAAGAGCACTCCGTGATACTTTTGGCAAAGAAGTTTTTTTTGAAGAGGTACCTATTGGAGCTCGTAAGTTTCACAGTTTTGGCGAAACGGCTCCCGGAACGGTTAGTGGTGGTATTCCGGAGTTTGTTGTTTACGGTCTAAGCGTTGCTATGCATAATCCTAAAGGCTGGGTTATTCATACAGATTGTGCGCCAATAAGAATTTACTCGGCTCGAACAGAAGGAGTTACACCACTCCTTTATTATTCTGATCGCTCAATAAGCGACCTTCCTTTCAATGTTATGTTACAGGATGTAGCTAGTTATTCATTAGGCAATGAAAAAGGCAATGTAATTGAATACCATGGTCCTGGGCCACTTTATCTTATAAATTGTAGCTTGCTTGGTAATGTGGCATGCGGAGACACGGATGTTTTTTCCATAGGTACACACTTTTGGTTTAATAAGCATGTTGAGAAAAAAGTCGAATTGTTGCGTGGTGGTTTTGTGCCTATTTCTCCTGCCAATAAACCCCAGATACACCAGGCACAGAACTTTTTTCAGCTTACGGTGGAAGTTCCTAAAAATGCTAAATTAGTCAAAGTTCCTCTAACAGGGATAAATAACCAGAGGGATAACAATTATCAGGTTGTAGCCACCCCGAGATGGGATGCAGGTGGATGCTGGGTAAGTGATGTTAATTCTAATGGATTTACCTTAAATTTCAATAAAGTTTCATCAGAAGTTTCCGAGGCGGATATAATCGTAACACGGGCTCCGTTTCAGCAAAGCATAAAAAGGCAAAGATTTATTAAAGACATAGATAAGGACAAGTAATGTCCATTTGTTTTGCGGTTTACTCTATGTGTTATTATAGAGCATTATCTTAATCTGTAATTTTATGCACAATTTCCAAAATGAGGCCAAGAGAAGGCTGTTAGCAAATATGATCAGTAATGTACTGGTTATTTTTGTTAATGTTGGAATAAACATTTGGCTTACTCGCTATTTTATCGACAAACTTGGCGTAGAAGTGTATGGAATGATTCCTATGGCCATGTCTTTTATTTCGTATTTTAATGTTTTTACAATGTCCATCTCAAATGCTGTTAGTAGGTTTGTTACTATACATCTCAACAAAGATGATGCAAAACAAGCTAACGTGTATTTTAACACAGCATGGAAAGCTCTGCTTTTTGTGTGCGGAATACTTATGATTCCTGTAATTATTCTTTCCTTGTTTTTTTCACGGCTGTTTCAAGTTCCTTATGGATTTGAAAAAGAAACCAGCATACTATTTCTTATGGTCATTATGTCCTCCTTTATTTTATCAGTCAATAGCGTATTTTTAGTAAGTACATTTGTAAGGCATAGGTTTGATCTTAACAATTCAATAAGAGTTCTGAGTAAAATTTTTCAGTTTTGTATTCTAATTCTGTGTTTTCATTATTTATCCCCATCTTTAAAATATTTTGGAATATCTGAAATCGGAATGGCGTTGTTTACTTTGACGGGGGCGCTAATACTCATGAGATGCCTGACCCCTCAACTACATGTTAAATGGGGTATATTTGATTGGCTTGCTTTTCGCGAAATGGGACATATGGGCGTATGGATGATTGTTAGAGAGGCAGGTACTTTCTTCTATTTTAGCGCAAATTTTATAGTTATAAATATAATTCTTGGTCCTGAGGATGTTGGGTATTATGCCCCTATTGCTCAATGGGTGCCGATGTTATTTTTATTAGCAGGTATTATAAGCCGTGTTTTTGTTCCTATAATTTATGAGTATATTGCGCATAATGAATTAGATAATCTTTCCTTTCAGTTGCGAAGATGTATAAGGTTTATGGGGTTAATGATGGCTTTCTGTATAGGTATGATGTGTGGACTTGCTAACCCTATTTTAGAAATATGGCTGGGTTCCTCTTTTGCCGCTTTGAGTCCCTTGGTATGGTTATTAATAGGCCCATTTATAATAATTATTACTGCGGTCCCGATAGAATCTGTCTTCAGAGGAATGAACAAGGTAAAAATACCGGCTATAGTTACATTTAGTATGGGTGTTGTCCATCTCTTGATTTCTATAATTCTTGTTCAGTACACAAATTTGGGGATTTATGCGGTTGCATTAAGCTTAGCTGTTTGCATGGGTGCAAGAGATTTATTCTTTGCACCAATTTATGCTGCAACAATTATAAATCAACCCAAAATGACATTTCTCAGAGAAAATATTCTGGGCGTGATACTATTTACAGTAATATCTCTGACTGCTTTAGTACTTAGTAAAATATTTAACCTTGCTTTTATTCCGCGGTTATTGACAGTATGTGTTTCTGGGTTGGTGATTTATGTAGCCTTATGTTACTTTGTGATTATTAACCAGAAAGACAAGGTTTTTGTAAAATCTCTGATTCTCAGAAGCGCTAAATTGACAGGGTGATAAAATATTTCCAATAGACCTGATTGTACTATGTCATTAAAGATTTTCGAATCATTAGTTTCTTCTAGTAAACACAATAATAACGTGATTTCTCCTTATAACTGGATATTTGAATTATGTGATGTATTTGATAGTATATCGTTTGTGAAAGTACTTATTATTGGCGGCGAAGATAACACTATCAAATTAAACCATGTATTGCTTGAAAGGCGGCCAAGTCTATCTGTTGCCCAATTTAATGCTCCGATTAATAGTGCGAATAAGCTTCCTTTTAGTTCGAACAGCTTTGACCTCGTTATTTTGTCAGCACCTAAGGCAGAAAACAATTTGAGTGCAGAGTTTTTATGTTCCGACTCACTATTTTTAATATCTTATTTTAAGGAGATATCACGTGTATTAAGAGACGATGGAAAAGTTTTATTTGCTATTAATAAGTGGGAAGGTAGGCCTTCGCTTTTAAAATATTGGATGTCCTGTTTTTATTATAGCCAGAGGAGTGTTAATTCGATAAATGTAAGATTTGCTCAGGCAGACCCAATTATTGGCAGATATTTAAGTCAAATTTTACCAGAAGCTGATTTTAAGATAGCAAAGATAGACATGGTATTACCTGACCTGCAATCACCTAGTATTTGTATGCCTTATAATAGTGTTGAGGCATTGCCATACGCTTTAAGCTTTGTCTTGGGCAGTAAATGGCAGCCTATAATCAAAACGATGAAAATTGTAATACAGGCACTTAGATTTATTCCAAAAACGATACTTAAAAACATCATATGTGGAAGTATACCTGACGCATATGTAACAGTGAATAAATCAAGCAGCTACGCAGAAACAGGATTTGAATATAATATTCTTAAAATGATGTGCCAGATTAATCCTGCGATCAAAAGTATGTTTAGGGTGAGGACGTCTGAAAAAGTAATTTATGTTGGTATTGATAATTCCGGAATGCCCAAACAGATATCGAAGATACTAAGTCCTTTCCATCGAAAGGTGCAAGATAACAATCCTGTTGCAGATATGTCGGGAGTTCCAAGAACTATAAAAAAATGTAAAGAGAATATAGTAGTATCGAGCCATGGATTAGCGGTAAACCTGTATCATTTCTTAATATTAGCCATCAAAACAAGGTGCTGAATTGGCTTATAGATTTACATAATAGTTATAAAAGTGGTGAATGGAGTCGGGAAGAAGCACAGAAATATGTCGAAGAACCAATAAATGTGATTAGTCAATTGAAAACAGAATGTAATAAAGAAGCATTTAAATTTTATACAATTGCGGCCAATCGTTTTCTTGATTGTTATGATATTTGGGCAGGAAAAATACAGACTACTCCTGAGCATGGCGATTTTGTTCCAAGCAACATTCTTATTAATAAAAACAATGAGCTTAAAATTATAGACTGTGAGGGTAGCTTAGATAAAGGTTGTTCTTTATTTGATATAAGTTGTTTTTTATATGCTTCTGCTGCGGGAGAACCGCAGGTAAATACTCCGAATATATTATTTCAAACTTTGACTGGACATGGCAAAAGAGCAAAGGCCTTTAAAATCTTAACCTCTAAAATCTGTCAGATGCATAAAATATGTGAAACTATAATGCTTGATTTTAGTTTAATTGCATTTGCCAGAAAGGTTATGATCTCACAGAGAGAGAGGAGAATTAAGGTGGCAGATATGTGGTTGCGGTCTATGGAAGTATTTTGTAAAACCTTTACAGCTGAATTAAGATAAACTAAAAAATAATACTTTTAAAGAGCTCTTATAATTATGGGTATAGAAAAAACCAATCAAAATAGCAAAGATAATATGTCATTATTATTAACAAGGCTATTACAATATCTTGAAGAGAACGAGATAAAGTATTGCATACTAAGAAACTATGAACAGTTACCTGGCAACCTTCCTTTTGACATTGATTTTTTGATAGAGCAAGGTAAGCTTAAGAACTTGGATAAAATTCTTATGCGATTCTTTCGAAGCGAGAAATGTCATTTGTATTTAGCTAGCACTCATGCGAATGTTTGCAGGCATTATTACTTGTATTATGAAAATGATGATGGTGAACGTAGCTTTCTTGCATTGGAATTCAACACAATTCTTTTATTGTATCTGCCAGGTAAAATACGGACCAATGAATTGTGTTATTTACCTACGAAGACAGTAATGGAAAGCCGTAGAAAACTTGGCTCGATATATGTGCCATCGAAAGAAATTGAGGTAATACATTTGTTTTTTGAATCGCTTTTTAAGGGCAAAGAAAAGTATTGGCCCAGATTATTCGATAAGTTTGAGGAAACTAAAAACTCTATTATGCCTCTTTTAATAAGTTGCTTCGGAGAAGATGCCGCGGGGAGAGTTTTTGATTTATTGAGTAGTGGTAGTTCGGAGAGCTGCTGTCAAGCTTCGGATGAATTATTGAAGGCTTTTTGTTCGGTTACACGCGCATCATTAGGACAGCGTTTATTACATGACTTATATGCATTTAAAGAACGTGTTCTCGGTTATATAAAACCAGAGGGGATGTTGGTTGTTTTCTTGGGACCCGACGGAGTAGGCAAAACCTATATTGCAGATCGACTGGCCAGAATTTTAGAAAGAAGATTTCCTAAAATCATACGAACCCATCTTGGCAATCGTCCTGTAATATTGCCTTGTTTAACGGGAAAGAGAGCCTCTGAAGTAAATACAAATAATTCTGAAAGTATAATTGCTGCAAGGCGGTCAAGCTGGCGATTTTATCAGTCACTTAGAGTTCTATATTACGCTTTAGATTATATTGTGGATTATTTTATTCGTCTACGATTATGGAAAAGTAAAGGATATTTAATTCTTTCCGAACGTTATAGTTACAAGTATTTTGCTGGACCGCAGATACATATTCCAAAGGCGGCGAAATTTACAAGATATTTAGCGTGTATTTTAGTGCCAGCTCCGGATATTGCGATTTTTTTAGATGCATCCCCACAGGTAATTCTTCGTCGTAAAAAAGAACTGACAGAAGAGGCAATAATAGCTCAGAGGCAAGCATATAGAGGCGTTCGCAAATTTGTACGCGAATTTTATGTCGTTGATAACTCTGGGCAACCGGAGTCTGTTGCTGATGAAATAATTTCAATTATTCTAAAAGTTGCATCCCATCGTTCTGCTAAGAAGCGCAAACTGGAAGAATCTCTAAAGATAGACCGCGGCTAAAATCGGAACCTTATTATTAAAGTTTAAATAAATATATGTAAGTTCTATGTAGATAAAAAAGATTTTTTGTGGCTGTATCAAATATTTTAAGTATATAGTTGTGTTGAATAAAAAAGCGAATGACAAAACGAAAGGTTTTTTTAGGTGTGAGAATAAAGTTCTTTGTACATTCATGGCATTTTAAAACACTATTGTCGAAAGCTCGATATTTTTTTGATTCAGTTTTGGGTAAAAGTTCCTTTTTTTATATGGGGTTGTCCGTGCAAATTTTATAGTAGAATTTCTAAAAAATATCTATAACATAAGTTCTTGAGAAATCTAAATGATTTTTATCCTTCTACTTTTATCAGCCGCTTATATTGTAATGGCTGTGATTGGCGCAAAGCAAGCTTTTACATATAAAGATAGGCTTTTATATCTACCTGCTATCGTAGCGATGGTTAACGAAGCAGTTTGGCATGCTTTTCCTATCTTGGTTCTTTATATTCTTAGATTGGGAGCAACAGGGCAGATTGAAACTGATATGGCCCAGACTGCCATTGGCAGTGTATTAGATTTGACCTATATTATTTTTTGGTTATTGGGTTTTTTCTTTATGGCTAAGAAGGGCGAGGCTCGTTTTGCCAAGTCAAATTTTGGTCAGTACCTCTATACCGATACACAACCGGTAATGCCTTTTGAAGGAATTGACCGCCAATATTTTCTAACTCGGTTGAGATATTTTTTATTAGTCTGTCTTACTATGATTATCTTGTATTATCCGCTGTCGCGTATATTCAACTGGCCTACTTCCTATGCAACGGGATTTTTAACTATCCAAGATACCCATGGTTCAGTGCGTTTTATAATGTTGTATTCGTTGTTCAAGAGAACACTACAGATAGCAGTGCCTTTATCATGTGTTTATCTTATGCTTAAAGGGGAAAAGCTGATTTCTATTAGTAATATACTTCCTCTCTCGGTGATACTTCTTACTTGTTTCAGTTTTTTAGCTTCAGGTGCTCGTGGGTTTGTAATGACTCCACTCGTTCTTCTAGTATTGACGGCATACTGTTTAAATCAACGACTTCGATATTATGTTGCTGCTGCATTGCTTCTTTTTATTTTTCTAATAGTAATGTCGCCAGCCCTCAGAGCAGTTAGAGCGACTGAAGAATTTGCTGTTAAAGAAAGCCGTTTGGAACGAATCAAACTAATATTTGAATTTTACGGAGTGGAAAAAAGACCAGTTATAGCAGAGACTGCAGAAAGATTAAATAATGCATGGGTAACAGGTTTAGTTTATAATTATACGCCAGTTACTACTGGTTTTGTGGGGATAAAGCCTTATATAGCTGTACCATTTACACTGTTGCCAAGAGCTATCTGGCAAGGCAAGCCGCTTATTGGCAGTTATGATGGGACATATGACGGGGTCTTGCCGTATTTGGCAGCGCATTGGATATATGGTACTGGAGCAGATGTAACTCTTACGCCCGGGGTAGGCTCACAGCCTTATTGGGCAGGTGGGTGGACAGGAGTGGTTCTTATTGGATTTTTAGGTGGATTAATAGTAGGCTTTTTGTGGGCATATCTAAGATTGTCTCATAGCCCCGTATGGCTAATAGCTTTATTGGCGACTTTGGGACGCGGTGTTTCACTTAATGCAATTTACTATGATGTATCGTGGTTTTTCCAGTATGGGTTACAAGATGCGGTCTTAATATTTGCTTATTGGTTTCTAACTATCGCATTTGCACGTAAAAGTACTTATGAAGTTAACTGTAATTTTGTTCTTTAATAACCTTGTTTTTGGGTTGGCCTTATAGCTTATAACTAGCCTAAATCGAATCTAATTATTGGTCGAACGATTGTTATAAATTCTCGCATTATAGGGCATATTTATATTGCAATACTATTGGCCTGAACCGCAGGTTAAATTTTCAGTCCAACACGGCTAAATAAAAGTATGAAACTATAATGCTATTTGTCGAATCTATAGTGGTGTAATTTATGTAGCGTGGATTTTTGTTATTGTACAGGGATATTTTATAATATAGTATTTGCAGGGCATTAAAATGAAAATACTTTTTGTAAGCACGGATTTTCCTTATCCTCCTAATAATGGCGTAAGAATAAAATTGTATCATGCTCTCCGTCTTGTTTCTTCGAAAAATCAAACAGCTTTGGTTGCTTTGGTTGACAATCCGGCTGAAATACAGGATGAACAGATACGTCATATTAAGACTTTTTGCAGCGATGTTACTGTGGTTTCTTTGCCAAGGCGCAGTCGTTTAGCAATCGCTTTTTTAGCCCTCGTTCGAGGTCATTTATTTTTCATGGAACGTTATCGAGACAAATCTTTTTGTGATATTCTTAAAAAGCTAATACAAACTTGGTCGCCAGATATTTTGCATCTTGATACTATTTCCTTGAGTCAGTATGGTAAGGATTTTGATGTTCCTATTGCCACAGTTCTGTCTGCTAACGACAGCTATGCACTTAATCTTGAAAATGAAATTCGACATTGGCCGTATCTTCATTTCTGGCAGGGACTTTATCGGATGAGCCAGTATTTTCCTGCACGGTGGCATGAAACAAAAGTTTACCCGCAATTTGATGTTTGTCATTTTGTCTCAAGTGTAGATGGGGGTTATATAACCAAATTAAATCCTTTGACCAATGTGGTTGTAATACCTAACGGTGTTGATATTAATTATTTCAGGCCTCCTAAATCTATAAATAAGAGTGCATTTAACAGTGCTATTTATGTTGGAAATGTAGAAGGAATGTGTTTGACATATCTTGAAAGGTTTTTAGAAAAGACTTGGCGCAGGGTGAGAAAAGAAGTACCTGGTGCTAAATTGAATATCGTTGGAAAAAACCCTGCAAATTCACTAAAAAAACTTGCTGCGGACATAGGAGGTATATCTTTAAAGGGGTATGTTAAAGACCTCAATTCTGCTTATACTGAAAGCTTAATTTCTGTAGTTCCTGTTCGTAAAAACTGCGGTATTATAAATAAAGCTCTCGAAAGTATGGCTATGGGGTTAATTGTAGTTGGTTTTAAGGAAATTTATCAAGGAATACCCGGCACAGAACATAATGTTAATTGCATTTCCGCAGATAGTTATGAAAATCTCGCGATAGAAATAGTAAAGATATTTATGCATCCTGAAAAAGCGAATATTATTAGACAGAGTGCACGCGATTTGATGGAAAAAAGATACTCTTGGGAAAGTCTGTCGGATGATTTTTGTAATATGTATAGCGAAGCCTTGAAAAGACAAAGGCATAAGAACTGCCATGTGTCTTTTTAAGATAAAGTAGTTTCTGAATAGAAGGAGTTAAATTGTGAAACGCTTGCTAATAGTAAATAATATTCCTACACCCTATAGAACATTTATGTTTAATAAAATGTTTGATCGTGGTAAGTCCTTCAATATAGAAGTAAGTGTCGCATTTCAGGCTTGTCGTGAAAAGCGTCGTCTTTGGAAACCTGAAGACTTTGATATGAAATTTCCATACTTTATTTCCACCGGACTAAAAAGTAGACGAAGTAAGCCTGTAAACTTATTCAAATACACAACTTTAAATGCAGATATTATTTCTAAAGTTATTTCTGGTGATTATGATTGGATTATGATGGCCGCATTTATGTCTGTTACAAATTGGGTTCTTTCATTAATACCGTCAAAATCAAAGAAACTTCTTTGGTCGGAAAGTAATTTGATGTCAGCGCATTATATGGGCTTTCTGGATAAATACTTCAAAAAGCTTTTAGTCGGGCAATATGATGCTCTTGTATGTCCAGGAAAGTACGCTGTTGAGTATATTACGTTTCTTGCTCCAAAGATGAAAAATAAAATGGTTTTGTGGATGCCTAATATTGTGGATACTCAGAACTTTAGAGAAAAAGTAATCGCATTAAAAGAAAACAGGTCAGAGTTAAGGCAAAGTTTTGGGATAGGTAAGGATGAGCTAATAATATTTGGCTCGGGCAGACTAGTAAATACTAAAGGTTTTGATTGTCTGCTAAAGGCGGCAGCAGAGATAAAAGGAAGATATAAGTTGTGTATAGCGGGAAGTGGCCCAGAGAAAGCTTCCTACGAAGAGTTAATTAACCGGAATGCTATGGCTGACCGTGTTCGTTTGTTGGGACAAATTTCTGAGGAAGAAGTAGTAAAATGGCTATCTTGCGCAGATTGGTTTATCCATCCGGCGAGAAAAGACCCCTCTCCCTTAGTGATTATTGAAGCTCTCAATGCTGGACTGCCAATGGCTGTTTCGCAAAATACAGGCAATGCTCCTGAATCAGTTATAGAAAATGTTAATGGTATTACCTTTGATCAAGATGATCAAAATAAAGTAAATACTGCTTTTGGACGTATAGTAAATACAGATGTGTCATCTCTGCTTAAGATGGGACAAGCATCAATGGAAATCGCCAGAAGTAAATTAGATCCGGACATAGTGGTTGATAGATTTTTTCAAGCTCTACTCCAATTAAGATAGGTGGTGTCAAGCCAAGCTTTAATGCTTGTAAAATTTAATCACCAAGAAGAATTACATAAACTGCAGGTTGGTTATATAGTCTTTTAGTTTTTAAAAATTTACTGACCGATAATAGTGATTTAGCCCATTTGAAATGAAGCATTGTCTATGTTCTTTCGTTGTGTTACATGATTTTTTGTATAGATAGCTGCTGTTTTTGATGCATATTTAAAAGGATTGAATATTTGGTTGGATAGCTGGTGCGAGCCGAGCAAAATAATAAAAAGATTAAAATAGCTGTTGATGCCCTCGCAATTTCTAAGGATAGTGCGGGTAGTTTTGTTGTCTTGGTCGGATTAATAAAAGAGTTAATAAAATTATCCGATATTGATTTTGTATTGTATGTCACTAAGCCGGATATTGAAAGAACTATAGGGGGACGAGAACGACTGGAATATGTTTATGCGCCTAAATGGGCTAAGATATTCTTTGGAAGACTTTTGTGGCAGCAGTTTATTTTGCCAATACTTGTAAAAAAAGCTGGATGTTCTCTTTTATACAGTGCTTCAGGATACCCAGAGATATTTACAAAATTGCCGGTTGTAACACATCAGCAAAATCTTTGGTCATTTGAACCGCCTCAACAATGGTGGTCTGTGAAAAATATTATTAAATCTTTTTTACGCCGACAAGTAGCTAAGATAGCTATCTTAACATCAGATGCAAATATTTTTATATCAGAGTATTTGCGAGATATTGCTAATCTGAGTATCCCAAAATCAGCACAAAAAAATTTTACTGTAGTTAATGCCATTTCATCAAAACATTTTAACTTTGATAATATTCCTAAAGGAGAATATTCAGCCAAAGAATATTGTTTAGCTGTTGGTTCCTTAGTGGTCCACAAGAACTATTTGGCTCTTATACATGCGTTCAGATTTGTTGCAAATGAATGCCCTGCTTTAGAAATGATTATCGTTGGAAACTTTACTAATAAGTATGGAAATAAAGTTAGAAAGCTCTGTAAGAAATTGAAATTAGATAAAAAAGTAATTTTTACAGGCGGAATAGATTTCGAGAAAGTTATTAGCTTGTATCATCAAGCAAAGTTTTCAGTTAATGTTTCGTTGCTGGAGGGTTTTGGACTTCCAGTTTTAGAGTCGATGGCATCTGCTTGTCCAGTTGTTTGTTCTGACATACCCGTCTTTCACGAAATTGGTGGTGAATCAGTGTTATATTGTAATCCGACAAATGCTGAAGATATTGCAAAGAAAATGATATATCTATATAAAGATGAAAAAAAACGTAAAATACTTAGTATGGCGGGTCTTGAGCGTTCAAAAAGTTTTTCTTGGTGTCAATCTGCTGTCAAGATGATTGATGTATTTAAATTTGCGATGGGAGGTTAATTTTGTGAAACAAATTCTACAGAACTTAAAAAGCGGTGATTTGGAAATAGCCGAAGTTGCTGTTCCTGTTGTTCGGTCGGGCAGTCTTTTAATAAAGACAAATCGGACTTTGATATCCACGGGGACTGAGCGAATGCTTGTTAATTTTGCTAAGAGTTCTCTCCTTGGCAAGGCCAAACAACAGCCGGAAAAGGTTAAGCAGGTTATAGATAAAATAAAGACCGATGGCCTGATAACTACTTTGAATAGTGTTTTTAACAGGCTTGATGAACCATTACCGCTGGGCTATTGTAATGCCGGACGGGTGTTGGATGTTGGCTCGGGAGTAGAGGAATTTGCTGTTGGTGATAGGGTTGTTAGTAATGGTCCACATGCTGAGTTTGTTAGTGTTGGCAAGAATCTTTGTGCCAAAGTTCCAGATAATGTTAGCGATGAACAAGCTTCTTTTACAGTGCTTGCTTCTATCGGATTGCAGGGTATTAGATTATTAAATCCGACATTCGGTGAGACGATAGTTGTGTCAGGTTTGGGGCTAATTGGGTTAATGACAGTTCAGATATTAATAGCTAATGGCTGTTCTGTGATTGGTATTGATTTTGAAAAGAATAAAATGGCCCTCGCTGAAAACTATGGCGCTAAAATAATTGATATTTCATCTGGTATGGATCCTTTTGACGCAGTAATGGCTATCAGCGGCGGAAAAGGGATTGATGGTGTTATAATCACTGCTTCAGCAAAAAAGGATAGTATTATTCATCAGTCTGCCCAAATGTGCCGTAAAAGAGGACGAATAGTTCTTGTAGGAGTGGTTGACCTCAACCTTGACAGAGCCGATTTTTATGAAAAAGAATTGACTTTTCAGGTTTCTTGTTCTTATGGACCGGGTAGGTACGACGCTAAATATGAAAGTGCAGGACAGGATTATCCAATAGGATTTGTTCGATGGACAGAGCGACGCAACTTTGAGGCAGTTTTAGCGGCAATGTCAGCAGGGTCATTGAAGGTGGATGATTTGATTAGTGAACGTATAGATATTAACGAGGCTGATAAGGCATATAAGATGCTTACGGATGATCCATCTAAGATGGCATTAATATTAACTTATCCGGATGATAATATTCAGCGTACTAATGTTATTAGTATTAAAAAAGCGGCAGATAATATGTCTGTGGTTTCTAAGGTTGTTGTAGGTGTTATCGGTGCAGGTAATTTTGCCAAGATGACAATGTTGCCGGTTTTAAAAAAGTGCGGGGCAAGATTGAAAACAATTGCTGATATTGATGGTGTAGCAGGTTGGCACAGTGCGAAGAAATTCGGCTTCGAAAATGCTGCCAACGATTATAAAAAGATTCTTGATGATAAGGAAATTAATACGGTATTTATTACAACTCGGCATGATTTACATGCAGCTATGGTGATTCAGGCTTTAGAAGCAGGCAAAAATGTTCATGTTGAAAAACCGCTTTGTTTAAATGCCAAGCAGCTTGATGAAATTGAGGCTATATTCAATGAGCATAAGCAGCAGCATTTGTTGGTTGGTTTTAATCGTAGGTTTGCACCACATGCGAAGAAAATTAAAGAATTGATATCTGGAAGGACAGCTCCATTATGTATGGTATGGTTGATTAATGCAGGTAATATCCCCGCTGATGTTTGGGTGCAGAGTTTGGAAATAGGTGGCGGAAGAATAATCGGCGAAGGCTGTCATTGGATTGATTTTATGTCTTTTGTTGCAGGAGCTCCGGTTAAATCGGTTTCAGCAGCGATGGTCGGAGCGGGTACATCCGAGCAGATTAAATCCGACAAGGTATCGATAAATTTTGAATTCACAGATGGCTCAATTGGAACGCTGCATTACTTTGCAAACGGCAGCAAGAGTTATCCCAAAGAAACATTTCAGCTTTTCTGTCAGGGCAAGGTTTTAGAGCTTGATAATTTTAGGAAACTGACAGGATATGGTTTTAAGGGCTTTGGGAAAATGAAATTGTGGTCACAGGATAAAGGTCATAACACCCAGTTTAGAGAGTTTATTAAAAGCATTTCTGATGATGGAAAACCATTAGTTTCATTTGATGAAATTAAAAACATTACTCTCGCAAGTTTTGCAGCAATGGAATCGGTAAAGTATAACACGGTAATAAATCTATAACGTGTCTTCCTTAAAAAAAATCTTCAAAGCGATAAGATGTTATGGATTTGGTTTTTTAGCATACAGGGCACTGTATGTTTTTAAGATGAAATCCGGGCTTTTAAAACTACGTTTTAGGCCCAAATCTTGGAGGGATTTAAAGCTATCTCAGTTTACAGATTCTAAACTTCAAACATTTAGAGAGTCTGATTACCCTAAGTTCTTTTTTAGAAATGATGAATTTGTCGGATTGAACAAGGGGTTTGAACAAGGTCTTTTGGCTGATGCCAGGGAAGTATTGAATAATAGGTTTTGTTATTTCTTTGATAAATACCATACTTTAAACAAAACTGCTGACTGGTGTACTCCTCCGATTACAGGTTTCAAGATAAGCAACCAAACACACTGGTGCGATATTCCTCACTTTGATAACAGGGTGGGCGACATAAAATATCTGTGGGAGCCTTCTCGATTTGCATGGGCTTACACTTTAATGAGAGCATATTCTGCGACTGGAGATAATAGGTATGCGGATAAATTCTGGTCTGTATTTGATACTTGGCTTGAGGCCAATCAGCCTAACCTTGGTGTGAACTTTGCTTGCGGCCAGGAGTGTGCAATTCGCTTGATGGCTATTATTTTTGTTTTTTTTGCTTTAAGAAATCATCATAGTTGCACTGATGAGAGATTAGAAAAGTTATTGATTGCCATTGCGATTCATGCACAGCGTATAATCGGCAATATTGGTTACGCAATTTCGACGAAAACAAACCATTCTCTTACTGAAGCAGCCGGAATTTATACTGCGGGCCTTCTTTTCCCGAAATTTTATGAAGCAGAGAAATGGTGCAACAAAGGCAAAGAAGTTTTTACTAAAGAGGCTGTTAATCAGATATTTGATGATGGGTCCTATATCCAGCATTCTATGAATTATCATCGCTTGATGCTGCAGGATATAATCTGGTTTCTGCGTCTTGGTTGGTTAAATGGCGATACATTTGATAATAGGTTAATCATCAAAGCAAAAGCGGCTGTTGAATTTCTATATCAAATGCATAATCCTATTTCGGGCAGAGTTCCAAACTATGGAGCAAATGACGGGGCTTTAATTATCCCCTTAAATAATTGTGACTATCTGGATTACAGACCTGTATTGCAATGCGGATATTATCTTTTTAATCATAAACGCATTTTTGAAAATGGTTTGTGGAACGAGGATTTAGTGTGGTTGTTTGGCAAGAAGGCGATGGAAAGCGAAATCGAACAAAAACAAGTGCAATCTTCACAATTTAATACTGGCGGCTATTATACCTTGAAAAGCGAAAATTCATGGTGTATGACTCGCTGTCATACTTTTAAAACACGCCCCGGCCATGCTGATATGGTTCACTTGGATTTGTGGTACAAAAGTATAAATATCCTACGAGACAGCGGCAGCTATATGTATAACTGCCAAGAACCTTGGCAGAGCTATTTCCCTTCTACTTTTGCCCATAATACTGTTGCCATAGACGGTAAAAATCAGATGAATCGGCTGTCACGTTTTATGTGGTCAGGCTGGACTAAGTCAAAGTTGATTTCTTTTGTTCCTAAAGGGCCTGAGAAGTTTATAGAAGCCGAGCACTATGGATATTGGCCCCTGATTCATCGCAGAAAGATATGTTTATCCGATGGTAAGTGTGTAATAATAGATGAAATTAAAGGTGACAAAGAGCATGATATTGAGCTTAACTGGCATTTGTTGCCCGGCTGCTGGTCTTTGGACGGCGGCAAGGCGGTTCTTAAAGATGCTGAATGCCAGATGTGTATTTTGGTTGAGCCACAGCACGATCTCGTAGAGTTAAAAATTATTGAAATGCCTGAATCTTTATTCTACGGCTCTAAAAAAAATACCCAATGTTTAAATTGTAGAACAAAAATAAAGTTACCTGCTGTTTTTACTACTACTGTAATGTGGTCTTAGGTTTCTGAGGAGTTTTTAATGCATATTCTTATTGTTCATCAATATTTTTTAGGAAAAACAGATGCTGGTGGTTCGAGGTGGAATCAGTTTGCGAAATACTGGTCTGAACAGGGCCATAAAATAACAGTTCTGGCTGGTTCAGTTCACTATGCAACCGGCAAAAAACAGCCTGAATATAAAGGTAAATTTATCGTCAAAGAGCAGATCGCTGAAAATACTGTGGTGTTTCGATGCCATGTGAGTGAAAGTTATAATAAAAGTTTTATAGGCCGTTTTTGGGCATATATTTCATTTGCTTTTAGTTCGATAGTTGCCGGATTATTTTATGTTAAAAAACCTGATGTTGTTATTTGCACTTCTCCGCCTTTGACGGTCGGTTTGACGGGCTGGATATTAAGCAGGTTAAAACGGATGCCAATGGTTTTTGAGGTTCGAGACCTTTGGCCTGAATCAGCGATTGATACAGGGGTGTTGACAAATAAATTTTTGATTAAATTGTCATATTGGCTTGAGAAGAAAAGCTATAAATCAGCCTGCTGGATTAATGTTTTAACTCCTGCGTTTAAACAGGCCCTTATTGAGAAGAAAAATGTTAGGCCTGACAGAATAAGCATGATACCTAATGCTGCAGACCTTGATATTTTCAAGCCCGGAGAATTAAATAACTGGGTTCGTCAAAAGTATAACCTGCAAGGCAAATTTGTTGTAACTTATGTGGGGGCACACGGCAGGGCGAATGCACTCATGCAGCTTGTTAATGTTGCAGAAAGGCTAAAAGATAATAATGATATAATAATAATGCTTGTTGGTGACGGGATGGAAAAGCAAATTCTCAAACAAGAGGCTCAAAATAAAAACTTGAATAACATAGTTTTTGTTGATGCCGTTCCTAAAGAGCAGATTGTTGAGTATATAGCTGCGAGTGATGTATGTACTGCTGTATTGAAAAAGGTTGATACTTTTAAAACCGTTTATCCTAACAAAGTTTTTGATTATATGTCGGCAAAGAGGCCTATCATTTTGGCAATAGATGGTGTTGCCAGAAAGTTGGTTGAAGATGCCGGCGCAGGAATATATGTTGAACCTGAAAATGCTGATGAGTTTGCAAAGGTAATCCTTAAGCTGAAATTTGACCCTGCCTTGTGCCGTAAACTCGCAGATGATGGTTTTGAATATGTAACTGAAAACTTTGATAGAAAAATCTTAGCGGATAAATATTTAGATGTTATTAAAACAAAGGTATTAAATTGCCGTAAGGTCAGGGCTGTGTGCAAATAATCAAACTAAACAAATCCCATAGCGTTCATGTTGGTAGTATTCATATTGTCGGTATTCCAACTGGTTTTATCAGTTCATTAGGAAAAGAATTTCTATCTGTTCTTTATGAAGCTATCGCTGAAGACCGAAACAGTTTCGGCCTTGTTGCGATTGAAGATGATAAAGTTTTAGGCTTTGTTGCCTTTTCGACTAACCTTTCACAGCTTTATAAATATGTGATTTTAAAAAAAGGCTTTAAGTTTACTGTTATTCTTGTAAGAAAAATGATGTCTATAAAAAACATAAAAAAAGTATGGGCCAATCTTTTTTATCCTAAAAAAATGCAACAGATGGCGTTGCCTGATGCCGAATTGCTATCAATAGCAGTTGTTCCCGAAGGCCGTGGTAAGGGAATTGCAAAGCAGCTCACCAATGCAGGTTTGGAAGAATGTCGAAAGCGAGACATTGATAAAGTTAAGGTTTTAGTTGCGGATAAAAACCAACCGGCTAATAAACTTTATCAAAAGTGCGGTTTCGAATTTATTACTGAAATTTCCAGTCATGGGGTATTAAGCAATATATATGTGGCTAATTTAAAAAAATCGGACAATGTATAATTTTTTCAAACGAGTATTTGACCTTCTTCTTACAATACCGGCCATTATTATCTTGCTTCCGGTTTTTGCTGTTTTATGGCTGTTAATTCGTATCGGCAGCAAAGGCTCTGCGATATTTAGACAGCAGCGGGCAGGAAAAAACGGTATACCGTTTACTTTCTATAAATTACGCACTATGCGAACAGATGTTGACCCCTTCGGTCCAAGCCCTAAATCCGGTGATGACGCACGTTTGACAAAAATCGGGAAATTCCTAAGAGAATATTCTCTCGATGAGTTACCGCAGCTTTTTAATGTGCTTAAAGGTGATATGAGTATTGTCGGGCCGCGTCCGCTTTATATCCAACAAATAAAAGAATGGGATGACAGGCAAAAAAAGCGGCTTCTTGTCAAGCCCGGCATTACCGGTCTGGCTCAAATTTCCGGCAGGGGAGCGCTGACCCGCGAAGAAAAGCTTGAGCTTGATGTAAAATATGTTGAAAGTGCCGGATTATGGCTGGATATTAAAATAATCTTAATAACTATCGGCCATGTTTTATGCCGGAAGAGCATCTACGAAAAAAACTACTCCGTTACCGAAAAAACTCGTGGCGAAAAAGACTGCTGATGGTTATAATACGGTTTTGACAAACAAAAATCACCCGGGAAATCAATGTTTTCAAAGAAAATAAAATATTTCACAAAATTAGAACAGCTTACTCAATTGAGTAAAGAGCAGCGGGAGAAACTCCAAGAAGTTACAAACAAGTTTGCTTTTTACTGCAACGATTACTACTTATCTCTGATAGATTTTGATAATCCGGATGACCCAATTGCTAAAATCATCCTGCCGCAGATGCAGGAACTTGATGAATGGGGCCGGCTCGACCCTTCGGATGAACAAGCTTTCACCGTAATACCCGGTTTGGAGCACAAATATAATTCTACTGTACTGCTGCTGGTTAGCAATTCTTGCGAGGGCATCTGTCGCTACTGTTTCCGTAAACGCGTTTTTATTAATAAAAATACTGATTTTCTGCGTGACATTTCCGGTGCGATGAATTATCTAAAGGAGCATCGGGAAGTGACAAATGTGCTTTTAACCGGCGGCGACCCGCTAACGCTCAAGACATCAAAACTTAAAGATATAATCCGTCAGCTCCGAGAGATTGAACATATCGAGATAATTCGCATCGGGACACGAGTTCCGGCTTTCAACCCATATCGAATTATAGATGACCCTGATTTGGCTGAAATGATTAAGGCCTACAGTCTTGAAGATAAACGAATATATGTTATGACCCATTTCGTTCATCCCAAAGAAATAACCCAACAAGCAATTAAAGCCGCTGATATTCTTATAAAAGCCGGTGCCGTCTTAGCGAATCAAACCCCGTTGATAAAAGACGTGAATGATAATCCTGAAACTTTGGCCAAACTGTTTGCCGAATTGTCTTTTATCGGGGTGCCGCCTTATTATGTTTTTCAATGTCGAATTGCTTCAGGAAACAAATCTTATACCGTACCGATTGAGCGGGGTTATGAAATATTCGAACAGGCAAGGGCTATGGTTTCAGGTCTCGCCAAAAGAGCACGTTTTGTTATGAGCCATTCTTCCGGCAAGATTGAGATAATCGGAAAAACAGCGAACAAAACTTATTTCAAATATCATCGTGCCGCACAGGATGAAGACAGCGGACTGTTTTTAGTATGTAAAAGCAATCCGAACGCTTATTGGTTTGATGATTACGAAGAGGTTATTACCGAATATCCTGTTGATATGCCTTACCGTTCATACGGCCCCGAATAACTTCTCTTGTCTGCACAGTCATCCTGTTGTTCTGTCCCCGTCTTAGTATTTTTCTGCAAAATTTCTTAGAAACAAACCGTATAACAGCGCAGATATTACAGCTATAAAAATACCTCCTAACGATACTATATTCGCAGGCAGATTAGAACCGTGCCCTGCGATTAAGCAAAATAGCTCAAAGCCGAATAGCATGCCGCAAGGGATTGCTAATGCCCCGATAAGCCATCGCATCTGAGGAGGTTTTACTTTAAAAAAGTGATGTATATAGCGCATCCAAAGCAGGCTGAAAAATGCATACGAACCTGAATAAAGCATAATTTCTAAATGCGAAAGCGTATCGCCTGCGTTTGTCCGCAAAAAATTAGTCATCACAAAAATACAGGAACCCGTCAAAATCAAACAAGCAGGCCAAAAATGAAAAATGCTAAGCAGTATTAACGCGGTAACCGCTCCTGCCATATCAGCGATAAAATCATATAAGTCCGGATGCCTTCCGACATATGCCTGAAGCAGCTCATCCATAGCTCCGTAACAAGCCACTATCAGTAAAACCCACCATACCGCAGGCTTGCGCCAATTAACCTTATGGTCAGGATTTATCACATACCACAACAGAAATGTCAGCAGAAAGTACGCCGTAAAATGCATAACCTTGTCGGATACAGGAACTTGCCCGACCCATTCCGGAAGGCGTGGAATATGAGTTGCGACGAATATCGCAGGCCAATATAGAACCAACCCTGTTAAGACTATTATCTGCCGCCGCGTAAACAAAGCTTATACACCTTAGAATTAATACTCAATCTTTTACGTTAATATGTGATGGACGATTAAACCTTTCATTTTAGCATATTATTTGGTAGTATCAAAGGTGTGTTTACAGGAGGAAAAAGAAACTAAATCATAAATCAGGTATAAGTTTTATATGGTCAAATTGATAAAAACCGAGGCCTCTATGAAACGAGTTATACTTTTTTCGGCATTATTTATTACTGTAGCCTTGATTCTTATTCAGAACCAATCACATGCAGACAACGTCCAAATTGTTTGGCTGCCCAAACCCAATCTTTCAGGGCCGATGAGTCTTGAAGAAACGCTCGCAAAAAGAAGAAGCGTACGAAATTTCAGCGACCAAAAACTTGATTCCTCGCAAATTAGTCAATTAGCATGGTCCGCACAGGGTGTTACTGATTTTAATCGCGGTTTTCGTACCGCCCCTTCAGCCGGCGCTATTTTCCCGATGCAGCTTTTTTTGGCGACATCAGAAGGTCTTTTTACTTATGAACCTCATAATCACAGTTTAAAACAGGTTCAGACCCAGGATATTCGCAAGGACTTAGCCGCCGCAGCTTTAAACCAGAGTTTCGTCGGGCAGGCCGCATGCAGTATTATTATCACAGGCTCAGTGCAGAAAGTCGCCGCAAGATACGACCGCAAAGCCAGAGATTATGTCTTGCTTGAAGCAGGGCATATCGCCCAGAATATTCATCTTCAGGCTGTTAGTCTGGGGCTGGGTTCTGTTGCAGTAGGGGCTTTTGACAGCGGGCAGGTTCGAAAATTATGCAGAACAGGCCTCGAGCCTTTTTATATCATTGCGGTCGGTCATCCTGCAAACGCACCGGTTCAAACTCAAGATACACAAATTTCGAAGGAGGTTTCTGCAATGCAGAATCAAACAAAAAAAGCGGTTCTCATTATCGCAAGTGAAAATTTCCGTGACGAGGAGCTTTTTGAAACAAAACAGGCTCTCGAACAAGCCGATATCCGGACTGTCATAGCCTGCTCCAAGACAGGTTCTGTTAGAGGTATGCTCGGCGCAAAAGCCCAAGTCCAGATAGCATTAGCCCAAATAGATGTTAACGATTACGATGCGGTGGTTTTTGTCGGAGGCTCGGGTGCCAAAGAATATTTTGATAATTCTGCCGCCCTTGATATTGCTCGTCAAGCCAACGCCCAAAATAAAGTTCTTGCGGCTATTTGCATTGCTCCGGCAATTCTCGCAAATGCCGGATTGCTGAACGGCTTAAATGCGACCAGTTACGAATCAGAACGAGTCAGGCTGCAGAAAGCAGGCGCTAATTTTACAGGTTCTGATGTTGAGCAGGATGGCCTTATTATTACCGGCTCTGGCCCCAAAGCTGCTGCTGAATTCGGTCGAACTATTGCCCAAGCTCTCAAAAAATAAATCTTATTGTTTTTTATATTTTTATTATTTCGCCGTAATCCTACGAGGCAAACCCATAATTTCCTTTTGATATTTAATTCAGATTTCGAATTTGCCTGTCCTGAGTACCTGTGGTGAGCGTAGTCGAACCATATCGAAGGACCCGCCCTGAGTAATATAGAAGGAAAATATTTAGCCCTCAGCCTGTCCCGATTTAGTCGGTTGTATCGGGGTTTTACGTGGGGTTGATTTTCATAATATCGAAGGGCCTGCTTTGGCTCAGTTTTAACTCAAAATTCAAAACTTGTCCGCTATCCGTGTTGCGGATTCAAAATCCCCAGCATCCAGCATCGAGTATCGAGTATCAAGGACTACTTCTGAATAGGTCTTTTGTCCGCAGCCGCAGGTTCAAATTCCCTGATTACTCATTTCTGAATCCCGCAACCTGATTTCCTGCTAACCTGATACTCTTTTATTTAACTTCAAAATTCGCCCCTAAGCAGGGCATAGCACTACATTCGATATTCTAAATTCAATTCTACTTTGTGCCTTGGTGGTTAAAAATGATTCGCCTGCCGAGTCGTATTACCAAAGGAACGAAGACGGGTTTAGAATTTAGGATGGACTTATCTCCACCATCAGATTCCGAATAAATCCGCGCGAATAATGGCACGCTATCTTCGATATAAAAAGAGAAAAGCTCTCGCCCGCGCTGCTATCAGCCTTATCCGAAATCGTTCGCATAACCATCAGCGGAACATTATGCTCGTAACATATTTGTGCCACAGATGCACCTTCCATCTCGACACATTTCAGATCTCCCAGATCGCCTCGTAATCGCCCCAGCACAGCCGCATCGGATATAAACTGGTCGCCGCTCGCCACAAGCCCGTGATGAACCGCGGGCTTGGTTATACCGAACAGAGCAAGGTCGTCAGCTTGAATATGCTCGGCGATGTCACTCGACAAAAATTTCCCCGCCGCCAGAATCGCACCTTCCCGCAGTTTTTTATCCGTTTCGAAATGAGACACCCCTAAAATCGGAACCTGATATTTCGGAAATATCGGCCTTGCGTCGAGGTCGTGCTGAACCAGCTCGTCAGCTATCACAATATCACCCACATTCAGCTCTTCTGCCGCCGCTCCCGCAACACCAACAAAAATAATCGCTTCCACTCCCCAGCGGACTATCATAGTTGTGCATGTCGAAGCCGCCGCCGCCTTACCCCAGCCCGATACCGCCGCCGTCACCTCTTTGCCGTAAAGCACACCCGAATAATAAAATCTTACTCCTATTTTTTCTTTAACAGGATTTTGAACATCGCTAAGAATCGATGATATCTCCTCGTTCATCGCACCGATAATACCTATCCGCATAGCACTTCCTTTTTTATAAATTCGTTTTTAACCGCAGCCGCTTTGCAATTTTAACTCTTTACCCTTCAATATTCACCATTTTTCTGACACAGACTTATCTCTGGCCGGCTGCCTACAATCCTATTCGTGCTTGTCCGCCATAGCCTCCTTGTTGCGTCGTAGCCTTGTGAAGACGAATGGCGTAGGCAGGTGCTTGTCCGCCATAGCCTTGGCGAAGGCGGATTCATTCGTGGTTAATTCTCAGCGTAATCCGCGAAATCTGCGTCTAATTTTTTGAAAATTCGAGTTTTAGTAATTAGAATTTGCCTGCCCTCCGTAGTCCCATTCTCTGGACAAAGGACGGGTTTAGGGTTTATGGCTTGGCCATGCCAAAGGCAGATATTAGGATTTAGGATTTATTCGGTAAAAACCGCTATTAATTTTCTTCTCTCAGCGGAATCATCATTTTAACGCATGTCCCTTTGCCTTGCTCGGATTCTATCTGCAATTCACCCCCGAGATAATTAAGCCTTTCCTTAAGATAAAATAATCCGAAGCTGCAATTTTCCCATGTCGTCTTGCTCAAAATACAAGGGTCGAATCCAATCCCGTTATCTTCAACCGAAACTTCAATTCGCCCAATGCACCTTTTGATATTAACATAAAGCTTCTTTGCTTTGGCGCTTTTTAACGCATTAGTCAAAGCCTCTTTAATGCACTTGAACAATGTAACTTTAATTCTGCCGTCGAGCGATAACTTGGGGCCTTGGCATTCTATCGTATAATCAATACCCGAAGCCTGCGTAATATTTTTACTCATCCAAGATTGAACCGCAGCCTCAAGGCCGATTTCGTACAACACAGGGTCGCTCAATTCGAACGTCAGAATACGAACCTCATTGATTATCTGGTCTATGGTATTAAGCTGTTTTTGCAGAGGCTGTTTTATTAAATCATCTCTCACCGATTTTAGAAGCGTCTGGGTTTCGAGTTTCGCAAGTGCGAGTTTCCCTCCGATATCATCGTGAATCCCCACCGCAATTCGGTGTCTTTCCTGCTCCTCCGCCCAAGCCAATTCTGACGCGAGAATTTTTAATTGTTCCTGACGAACAAGAATCTCCTCCTCGGCTTTTTTTCGCTCGGTTATATCTAAAGCAGTAAATGTAACCCCCGATGATAAATTTTTCGGGTCGAGGGGAGTAGAACTTAATAGTATATCAATTATTCTACCGTCTTTCGTTTTAAAGCGGGTTTGGACGCTTCCGGTTCCGTGTTTATTGATTTGTTTGTATTTTTCACGCCCTACATATTCGAAATCCTCATCGCTCGGATATAGTATGCGTGCGCTTTTACCTATCAGATACTGTTTGGAATAACCGGTCATTTCACATATTTGGTCATTAACCTCCAAGAGAACTCTATTGCAAACAAGCCCGATACCTATAGGAGCCGCACGAAAAATGCTTCTTATTTTCTCCTCATTTTCCCGTAATGTTTGTTCGAACTTTTGGCGTTCCGTTATATCCTGTACAACAGCTAATAAAAGTTGTTCCCCTTTCAATGTAATAGCCGACAAAGTCACTACCGCAGGATATTTCTTTGAGTTTTTACGACGGTGAATTGTGTTTAGTTGGCTAAAACCTCCGGACTCGAGTTTAAACCAAATCTTCTCTCTATCCTCCCGGGTTGGAATATCAGGGTCAATATCCGCAGCATTCATATTCAAAAGCTCTTCGATTGAATAACCTGTAAGGCTGCTTAATGCCCTGTTTGCTATTTTTATATTGCCCTCGAAATCATGGGCAAGTACGGCAAAAGGAAGATTTTCAATGACTACACTCAATTCTTCTGAGCTTGCTTTAAGTATTTTCTCCAAACTCTTTCGACTTGATACATCCCGTACTATCGCTTGAAGATATGTCCTATTATCCCATTGCACCGGATTCAGTGACACTTCGGTTTCAAAGACCGTTCCGTCTAATTTTTGATGAGACCATTCGAAAAATTGAGGCTGGCCTTTTAAGCCAGAATTGATTTTCTCGAGTGCTTTTTCTTTTGAATCGCGCCCGTCAGGCTGATATCGCGGCGAAAAAACCGAGTAGGGTTTATGACCTAAAATTTGCTCTTTAGTACAACTGAACATTTCTAATGTTTTTTTATTGCACTCGACAAACTTATCGAAATCCATAAGAAATATCGCATCGGTGGCATTATCGAATAACATGCGATAAAAAACTTCAGCGTGCTCGGCAGTAACACCGGATTGGACCGAACCGCCGCTATTATCATTATTTTCTTCCACGCTTCCCATTGCCGTTTTATACCGCTTAAAGCTTATATCAGACCGGTTGGGCATAATATTACCGATACTCTTTATCCCTCGTTGCAGAAGTTATAATGATAGTTATTCATAGATTAGTCAAGCATTTCTCTGCGATTTTCATAAAACAGCATAAATTATTTAACTTGACCATCTACCCATTTTATGCTTAGATTTATATTAATAAAAAGCTCGTCTCCGACAAAAAGATTTGACAAACCCCGCCAAAATTTGTTAAATTCCGCAGATTAAACACACGGGAGTGTAGCTCAGTTGGTAGAGCAACGCACTTTTAATGCGTAGGTCCTGGGTTCGAGTCCCAGCACTCTCATTTGAGGAAGATTTATCTGAGCCGGCGGTTATGCCGGTAAGGCGTAATACCGGCTCAGATTATTGTTATTCTTCATTAGATTGGGGTTGGTTTGTAAGCTGTTCGATTTGTTCTCTAAGTTCCTGATTTTCTTCGGTTAATCTTTGCGATTCTTCCATTAGGATTTTTACAAGGTCGTTTTCGAAAATTTGGGAGGCTTCTTCGCCAAGCTGCAATTGCAGTTCGTCATTTTGATTTCGGCACTGTTCCAGAAGCATTTCTTTTTCTACTAACTGCCTTTCATAACTTTTTTCGAGTTCTTCTATTTGTTTTTTAAGCTCTATGTTCTGGGCGGCGTAAAGTCTTTCAGCTTTGGGGTCGGGCGGAGCTGCAGCGGGGCCTTCGGGTTCACATCCGAGTGTACAGAGCAGCATGCCTAAAACCAGCGAGACTAAAACAACAGCAAATATGATTCCTTTCATCGGCACATCCTTTCAAAAAAAGGGATTTTTAACCTGCAAACGAATCGGCAGTTAATATAACAAATCCGTGTTTCCTGTCAACCGCAGAGGATTGTTGATTTTCCGGTAATCATTTTAAACCACCAAGGCACAAAGTAGAATTGAATTTAGGATATCGAATGTAGTGCTATGGCCTGCTTAGGGGCGAATTTTGAAGTTAAATAAAAGAGTATCAGGTTAGCAGGAAATCAGGTTGCGGGATTCAGAAATCAGTAATCAGGGAATTTGAACCTGCCGCTGCGGACAAAAGACCTATTCAGAAGTAGTCCTTGATACTCGATGTTGGATGCTTGAAGCTTGATGCCGGATGTGAGGAATTTTAACTCAAAATTCAAAACTTGTCCGCTATCCGTGTTGCGAATTCAAAATTCCCAGTGGTCAATTAAAGGTTTACTATTGGATGTTTGGTTTATAGTGGTTTGTAATGGGTAATCTTCGGTCTTTTCCGAATGCTTTAGGGGTGATTTTAATTCCGGGGGGCGAGAGCCTTCTTTTGTATTCGTTCTGGTCGACCATTTTAACGACGCGAAGCACTTGTTCTTTGGGCAGGCCGTCCTTAACAAGCTGCCGCGGTGATTTATCGAGTTCGATGTATCCTTCTAAAATGTTATCGAGCAAATCATATTCTGGCAGGGAATCGGTGTCTTTTTGATTAGGCCTAAGCTCGGCGGTTGGGGCTCGGGTGATAACGCTTTTAGGAATTATTTCTTTTCGCGATATTTCGTTTATATAATTTGCCAGCTTGTAAACCTTTGTTTTGGGGACATCTTTTATTACGGCGAAGCCTCCGGCGGTATCGCCGTATAAAGTCGAATATCCTACGGCGGTTTCGCTTTTGTTTCCTGTGGTAAGAACCATTGCAGCGAGCTGGTTGCTTAGTGACATTAGAATAATGCCCCTGATTCTGGCTTGGAGATTTTCGTAAGCTAATCCTTTATTATCCCAGCCGGCAATGCTTTTAAGAGAGTTGTCGAATGATTCGAGCGTCTGCTCGATAGCAATGCTGTGAAATTCGACTCCCAGATTTTCGGCCAATTTTGCGGCGTCAGATTTGGTTTCTTCGGCGCTGAATTTCGAAGGCATTGTGATTGCGATAACGTTCTGTTTGCCTAAAGCCTGAGCGGCAATAACGGCAACAAGAGAAGAATCAATCCCTCCGCTTAGTCCAATCAGCACTTTTTCAAAACCGTTTTTGGTCACGTAATCTCTGGTTCCAAGAACCAAAGCATTATAAATTTCTTCTAAATGACCGGCGGGCTGCGAGGGGGCTTTGCTTTTTGCTTCGACGCGTATATCGTCTTTTTCGGCTTTGATAATATCGGCGACGATTAAATCCTGTTCGAAGGCGGCTCCTTGAACGGCAATTTTACCGCGTGAGTCGGCTATAATGCTTCTGCCGTCGAATACAAGCTCATCCTGACCGCCGACGAGATTGCAGTAGCAGACGGCAGATTTAAGTTCCTGTGCGCATTTTGACAGTACCTGCTGTCTTAGGTCGATTTTGCCTACGTGAAACGGCGATGCGGAAATATTCAATAGGACATCGAAGTTTTGGCCGTCTAAAAAACTTTTGAGCCATGTAATATCCCAAATATCTCTGCAAATTGTTACCGCTATGTTCAATCCTGCGGATTTAATAATGCACGGTTTGGTGCCCGGCTCGAAGTATCTTTCTTCATCGAAAACTCCGTAATTGGGAAGCAGGGCTTTTCGGTAAATTTGTTTAATCTCGCCGTTTTGCATTATCGCTGCACTGTTATGACAGTCCGAACCGTCCGGCTCGGCAAACCCTGCAACCATAATTGTCTTTGTGCAGGATTTTGCGATTTTTTTGACAGCAGCCAGATTATCGTCGAGAAAATGCTTCTTGTGCAGCAAATCTTCGGGGGGATAACCGCAAATAGATAATTCGGGAAATACGGCTATATCGGCTTGGGCATTTACTGCTTTTTCGTAAAACGAAAGGATAAGCTCGGCGTTTGCTTTAAGGCCGCCGACAACAGGATTTATCTGTGCTAAAGCTATACGCATAATATTAATCCAAGTTTATAAATTGGGAGATACGTCATATTTATAACCGCCGCGGGCTTGACAATCAAGAGAAAGCATTCGTCCGGAACGGGCGTTTAGCTGCTATTATTTTGGTTCTGTGACTCTAAAAATTTAACCAAATTATAAATTGTCCGGTTATACGGGACGGCAATTTTGTGTTTTTCGGCTAATTCTATTACCGAACCGTTCAGTGAGTCGATTTCAGTTTTCTTTTTCGCGGTGATATCCTGAAGGGTCGATGATTTATGTTTGGCGGTATCTGGTACCAGCCGTTCGTAAAAGACTTTGAGAAAATCATCCGGTTTCTGCCAGTGTGTTTTGTATCCGGATACTTGCAGAATTTCGAAAATTTCCGTGATTATCTCGTCCATGATTACTCTTGTAGTTCGGTGCTGAGCAAGGGTGCCGTAAGGGACATCGAGAATTGCTCCCAGCGGATTTAAAGCGCAGTTATAAAGCATCTTTGCCCATAAATCTTTTTCTATTGCCTCGGTTGTCTGACAGGGCAGGCCGCCTTCGCTGATAAGCTTGCAGAGTGATTGTACTTTGGACACATCGGAACAAAACAGACTTCCTATGTGAATTGCATCGGCGTGCACGGTTATATCAACGACGTTGTCTTTGGCCCTGTGAAAACCGGTGATTACACGTGCGCTGTAGATTTTTTGATTTTCGAAAAAAGGTAAAAAATTTTCTGCGTTGCCCCAGCCGTTTTGAAACAAAACAATAATCGCCTGCGGGTTCATTAAATTTTTATGTTTGCTGAGGTTTTCGGCGGCTTTCGACGAATCGAATGATTTTGTGCATACGAGAATATAGTCGTATGTTTTTTGCTTTATTTGCCCTAATTTTTCATAGCAGCCGAATTCGTCGGGCTTGACCGAAAAATCGCCGAATATACCTGTTCTGATAAGACCCTTACTGCACAAAGCTTCTGCCGTATTTTTTCGCGCAAGTATATCGACTTGAGCTTTACCTTTTATCAGGAAGCTCGCCAGTCCTAATCCGACAGCACCGCCGCCATATATTAAAATTTGCATAAGCTTAAATCTGAAAAATAAATAAACCGCATTTATTATATGGGGCAGAAAGTCAAAGAAAAGCCTTTTATTTTACAAAAAACGCATATTTTGCCGCTGTTATTTTTAATTTAAATATTTTTAGCTCTGCAGGTTAATTCTGCCTGCCGATGTTTTTGTGATGAATAATCCCCGCCCCGATTCGTTCTTTGATGATTAGAAGACGAAGGTCTCTGGTTGCATCAAGCGTACTTTATAACAGAGACAAGAATAAGATTCTGAGAGAAAATCCGTATTCTTATCTATTGGCAGCAGAGAAGGAGCTTACTTAAATTCATAATCAACCTCCAGCCGGTTCCGATAAACGTTGGAATATGTAACTATTAGAATTTCTTGTGGTTTCTTCGTGTTTCTCTACAAATCTGGAGACACTGTTCTAATTTCTGAATGTCAAAAGCAAATTATTTGGCCTTAGCCATTTTCAGGGCCTGTTTAGCTGATACGCGGCAAGGTTTGCCGTTGCGGTTTATAATGACATACTGGCCAAGAAGGGCTTTTTTTCTTAATTCTTCCCGCACGGCTTTTCTAAGACACTTGCCAGCCTCTATCGCCATTTTACTCATTTTGGGGGTTTTCATCCGATTGCCTCAAAATAATCTCATATAGTTCTTTATTAAGAATGCTAATGTCTTGACCAACCTGTTCAAAAACGGGGATGTACTTAGGTCTCGAATTATCATAACAAATTATTCTATCGCAAAGAGGTATGTAAATTTTTATAAAATTGTGAATTATCCGGGGGAAACGACGGTAGATTGTATCATCAGGAATATTATGCCCTCCATGCTTGACACGCTCGCGAACCCGGCTTTTTGAAAAAGCTGCGTCAGGTATCCACAGGAAAAACAGCACTATCTGCCAGCCATCCTGTCTGAGTTTTTTAAGCAGACTGATATGGCTTCGACCTGCCAATGTTGTCTCAAAAGCGAAATCTTCACGCTTATCGATTTTCGAGTATATTTCCTGCAGGAAGAGACGGCCGGCTTCATATTGAGCTGATAACGAGTCAAAGGGCGAAAAACCATACGCAATAAGGTCAGCATTTACAAAATTACGGCAATCGGCTATTTGCGGTAAATATCTTAATGCGAATGTTGTTTTTCCTGCACCATTGGGGCCTGCAATAATGAAACAGGTTGGTTTTCGCTTTTTTCCCATTATATTTTATTTTTCGATTAACGATTTTCCGGTCATCTCGGCAGGTTTATCGAGCCCCATCATATCGAGGAATGTCGGGCCGACATCTGCCAGTTTGCCGTCTTTTCGCAGCTTGGAGCCTTTGTATCTCTCATCAAAAATAATCAGCGGAACATCGCCGATTGTATGAGCGGTATGCGGCCCGCCGTCGGTTTCTGACATTTTTTCGAAATTTCCGTGGTCTGCTGTAATTATAGCACAGCCTCCCATAGATTTTAGTTTGTCTAAGATTTTTCCGACGCAGGTATCGACCGTTTCAGCGGCTTTTACGGCGGCTTCGAGGATGCCTGTATGTCCGACCATGTCCGGATTGGCAAAATTCATTACGAATACATCATATTTGTCACAAGCCAGTTTTTCGAGTATGACGTCCGTTACCTCAAAAGCGCTCATTTCGGGTTTTAAATCGTAAGTGCGGACTCGCGGAGAGGGGACTATCTGTCTGTCTTCGCCGGTGAACGGTTTTTCAGTATAGTCATTAAAGAAAAATGTAACATGTGCGTATTTTTCGGTTTCGGCACAGCGAAATTGTTTTAAACCCAAGCTGCTCCAATAAGCTCCGAGAATATTCTTCATTTTCGGCGGTTTGGGAAACGCAACAGCAGCCGGTATCGAGGCATCGTATTCGGTCATACAGACATAATAAATATCAGGTTTGGTTGTCCGGTTGAATTCTTTAAAATCGTCTTCCACGAAAGCGCGTGTAATTTCCCGCGGGCGGTCGCCTCGGAAATTGAAAAACACAACTGCATCTCCGTCATTAATTGTGCCGATAGGTTCGTTTTCTGCGTTTACAATACAAGTCGGTTCGATGAACTCATCGGTAATTTTGTTTGCATAGCTTTGGGCGATAGCTTCAGGGGCGCTTTTAGCTTTGTGTCCTTTGCCGACTCTGAGACAGTCATAAGCTCTTTGAACTCTGTCCCAGCGGCTGTCACGGTCCATAGCGTAAAATCTGCCCATAACGCTGGCGATTTTACCGGTGCCGATTTGCCGGGCTTTTTCTTCAATCTGCGTGATATAACCTGCTCCGCTGTCGGGCGGTGAGTCTCGGCCATCGGTAAACGCGTGGATAAAAGTGTCTTTTATATTATTCCTTTTTGCGAATTCGAGAAGGCCGTATAAATGGTCCAGCAGCGAATGAACGCCGATATCACTGCAAAGCCCTAATAAATGCAGTCTGCCGTTGGTTTTTCTAACGAAGTTAACCGCGTTTAAAAACTCTTTATTTTCGAAGAACGAACCATCCTGAATCGCCATGCTCAGCCGAACAGATTCCTGCGGAACGATTCTTCCGGCACCGAGGTTTTGATGGCCTACCTCGCTGTTGCCCATAGTTCCTTTAGGCAGGCCGACATCGAGTCCGCTGGTATGGATAATTGTATTGGGGTATTCTGACATCAGCATATCATCAACGGGAGTATTTGCTTGTTTAATAGCATTGAATTTATCCTCTTGGGGATTAGGATTATATCCCCATCCGTCTCTGATAATTAACATTGCTGGGCGTGCTTTTAGTTTTGTCTCTGCCATAAAATATTAACCCTTCAAATAAAACAGCAAAAAACGAGGTTTCCCTCGTTCTTAATTATTTCTATGACCGTTCCGGGATAGTGTATAGAACATCAAGCCCAGAACTAATTTAGACCGATATAATAAACGGTCGGGCGTTTATTGTCAAACATTCGGCTTTAATGTCAGTAAAGAATATATGGGCGTTTATAGAAATTTTTTGACAGCGCAAGTTACTTTGCTACAATTACTTGTGAAATTAAGTTAATCCTGTAGATTCGGAAAATAATTTGCTGTAAATATCCCTTGTGAAAGGGGGCAAAGTTATGACGAACGGTTATTGCTTGCGATTTTTTGTTTTATGGGCGTTAAGCATAATATTCATGCTTGGCTTAGGCGGCTGTCTGGGCGAATCTGGAAGCGGTAAAAGCATAATAGATTTATACGTCGAAGCGGTCATACTTAAGGAACTTGACCAGAAGGACCAAGCAATCAGCAAGCTCGATGAAGCGGTTCGAAAAGACGCAACTTTTTCTTTAGCATATTCACTTCAGGGTGATTTGTATCAGCAGAAGGGTGAATATGAAAAAAGCGCCGAATTCTATGAAAAAGCTGCGGTGCTTAATCCATGGTCGTTTTATGATTTTTTTAACCTCGGAAGAGTATATGAGGCTATGAAACGCTTTACCGATGCGGTCAGAGCTTATGTCCGAGCGTGTGAAATCGACCCCAACCATCTTCAAGCTCATATTAACACGGCCCGATGTTTTAAAGAAATCGAGGATTATGAACAGGCTTTGATTTACGGCCAGCGGGCTGAACAGCTCAATCCTAATGTTGTCGAGATTCAGGAAATACTCGGAGGTATCTACGAGTCGAAAGGCGACCATGCTCAGGCAATTCGTTCATTCAAAAGGGCATTGGAACTGGATAGCGGAAACACGCGGGTTATGACGTCTCTGGCTGTTGCGTATTTAAGAGCGGAACAACCGCAGTTTGCCAGAGAGCTGCTGGAAAATGTTGTTAAAATTGACAGCGAGAACGCAGACGCCTATAGGCATTTAGGGTACTGTTATTTGCGTTTATACGAACAAAGCGCTCAGATTCACAGCGATGCTGTAGCGGCCGGAAATACAGACCAAACATACCTTGATTCGCTGACAAGTACGGCGAAAAATATGATTGAAGCCTCTATAAACAATTACTTGAAAGCTATTAGTATAGACCAATCAGACTGGGATGCTCATCGTGGACTTGGTGTGGCATATATGATAAGCGGTAGAACCGCGGATAATGATATCGAACCTGAGCTTAAGGAAAAATCGCTATTTCATTGGCGGACCAGCCTCCAGATAAATCCCGACCAGCCGCGAGCAGATAGATTGCGAAGACTGATAGCTCAATACAGGATGCGGCAGTAAATTTCCAATTTCATCTAAAATTTTTAATATGCCTGAAAACACTGACGAAAAAATCGATTCCCAGCCCGATACAAGCCGGTCATTTTTTAAAAAATGGCAAATTGAATTCCCTTGTTTCCGGGACCATTTAATTTTCTGGACTATCGGAATAGTCGGATTTCTTGCAGATATATGGACAAAAAAAATCGCATTCGAAAGAATCCGCCCGGGCCAATCAATACCGGTAATCGAAGGATTTTTCAATCTTGTGCGGGTAGTAAACGACGGAGCGGCGTTTGGGTCTTTATCGGGAAAAACCAATTATTTAATAGCGGTTTCCTGTATAGCTGCTCTTGTCGTTATCGGGATATTTTTGTTTGGCGGCATAAAACATAAAACGGCAGTTGTCGCTTTGGGGCTTTTTATCGCCGGAGTCTTGGGAAATCTTTACGATAGACTTTTTAACGACGGGATGGTTCGAGATTTTATAGATATTATCTATTGGCCCGGCAGACACTGGCCTGCTTTTAATATCGCAGACAGCCTGCTTTGCATAGGCGTAGCCTTGCTGATTATTTCGGCGTGGATTACAGAGAAGCCTTGTCAAAAACATGTTCCAGAACAAAAATAGGTGATTTCGCAGCCACTCCGAGTGCGATTGCGTCAGAGGGACGTGAATCAATCTCCAATAGCTTTCCGTTATACTGAAGATATATTTTCGCGAAAAAAGTATGCTGTCGAAGGTCGGTTATCACTATTTTTTCAATATTTGCCTGCATCGCGTCCAATATCTGTTCTAATAAATCATGCGTCATAGGCCGCGGGGGCTTGATTCCTTTTAGCCTTCGGTCGATGGCAAAAATTTCGACTATGCCGATTACAATAGGAAAACCTCTCTCGCCGCCGCGTTCTTTTATAAAAACGACTTGCTGGTCGGAGTTTTCGTTGATGATTATTCGGGATAGTTCGACTTCGACTTCCATTAAGATTTCCTTCAATTCTGCAGTTGCTCGAGATGTTCTTGTATCGTCTGCATTTGCACGGTCAGTTCCTGCAGTTTTTCTTTAGCCTGAGCGACAACTTCGGGCTTTGCTCGGCTGACAAAGTTTTCATTAGCCAGTTTGGCCTCGATTGCCCGAAGGGCGTTTGACGTCTGTTCTTTTTGTTTGTTAAGTCTTTGCAGCTCTGCTTTTTTGTCTATTGCGTCGTGTAAATAAATCTGTATCTGTCCGACTATCGCGGCAGCCGAATTATCCGGTTTCTGGATGTTTTGGGCTGCACTGAACTGGCAAAGATTGCCAAGCTGACAAATCAATTCGCTGTTTTCATTAAGAATCTCCGATATTTCCCTGCCGGCTGAAATCGAAACAACCATTTTATTCGAAGGTGCGACATTATATTTACTTCTCATATCCCTGATTGTTCTGATTGCAGTCTGAATAATTTCGATATTTCTTTCCGAATCACTGTCTCGCAGATTATCAATTTTTTTCGGCCAAGCGGCGATTACCAAAGCCTCGGCATTGGGTGCATCAGCTAAACCTTTCAAATTTCTTATCGGAGTCAGCTCGTTTAATTTTTGGAAGATGCCCTCTGTTATGAAAGGAATAAATGGGTGCATCAGCCGGAGCGTTTGGTCCAGTACGAACGCTAAAACATTCTGGGCGATTGGTTTTTGCTGTTGGTCCTGCATTCTGGGCTTGACCCATTCGAGATACCAGTCACAGAAATCATTCCAGAAAAATTTATAAAGGTCGTTTATAGGCTCGCTGAATTTAAAATTATCAATACAATCCGTAGTTTCGGATATAACAGCAGCCAGTCGGGACAGAATCCACTTATCAGCCGGAGCTAATTTGTTTTTGTCGAATGCCTCGGGGTCTATGCCCTCAAGATTCATCATTGCGAATCTTGATGCGTTCCAAAGCTTATTACAGAAATTTCGTCCGTTATCGAATTTCGGAGAGGAATTTGCTTTTCGTCCGTCCGGCAAAGTCATCTCGATGACCGGCATTCGGACATCCTGAGTTTCGGTTGTCATACTTGCCAGAGTAAATCGCATAGCGTCGGCGCCGTGTGAATCTATTGCAACAAGCGGGTCAATGCCGTTGCCGAGACTCTTGGACATCTTGCGTCCTTCGCCGTCCTGAATCATCGCGTGGATATAAACCTGACTAAATGGTATATCACCTGCGCAATACTGACCCATCATAACCATTCGCGAAACCCAGAGAGTGATAATTTCTCTGGCTGTGCAGAGCACGTTGCCCGGATAAAAAGTTTTAAATTCGGGCGTTTCATCCGGCCAGCCTAAGGTACTAAACGGCCACAATGCAGAGCTAAACCACGTATCCAAGACATCGAAATCTTGCTCGAAACCATTTACCTCTAAAAATTCAACAACCTCTTTATCTTCGCCTAATGGATCTTTGACACAAAGAAACGATAAGGGTACTTGTTTGTCGTATTCGAGGTTTGTTGGTTGGTAGCCATACTTTTCTCGCGTATATCCTTGAATCCTTCCAGTCTGAACCCATTTAGCGATTGGTTCTAGTATCATATTAAGACGCTCTATACTTTCCTCTTCCTCAATCTCTTTCTTCATCCACCAGACAGGGATTCTATGTCCCCACCAGAGCTGTCTGCTAATCGGCCAATCACGCAGATTTTCAAGCCAGCTCTGATATGTCTTTGCATAACGTTCGGGAATAAATCTCAGCCTTCCGTCAAGCAGCGGTTTGAGTGCCAATCCAGCCAAAGAATTTACCGGAATGTCAGTGCCTTCTATCAAATCATGTGACACGGGCATCTTGCCCGTGCTTGCACGGGCTGGAAGCCCGTGATACGAAATTGGCTTCTTTACCGCAATATACCATTGGTCTGAAAGATAAGGTTCAATCGGGACATGGCTTCGATAGCTATGACCGACTTCGTGCGTGTATTCGCGAACATCTTCGAGAAGTTTTTCTTTGCGGAACCATTCTACAATTGCCTCGCGGGCCTCGAATCTATCCATTCCAAGCAGAAACTCGGCATCGCTCCCGACATCTTCCCAGCCGTGTTTATCGCTAATCGAGCCGTCCGGCGCCATAACATTTATAACCGGCAGATTATGCCTCTGGCCTATTGCCCAGTCGTCCGGGTCGTGTGCGGGTGTTACTTTCAAAAAGCCGGTTGAAAATTTGGCCTTTTCATCTTCGCTGTCAGGGTTCGGCAAAACAACATGCTCATCGGCTATTATCGGGATAATTCTGCCTACGATTGGCAGGCGGACTTTTTTGCCGATTAGATATTTTGCCCTTGGGTCAGCCGGATTCATCGCTACCGCCGTATCACCCAACATTGTCTCAGGACGAGTAGTAGCAACGGTTACATATTCTATTTTGGCACGGGCATCTTGCCCGTGTTTGTCTGTATCATCGACAAGATGTCGATGATTATTTGTTTTTGCGCCAACCCAAGACCAGTTTTCTAATCCTGCTTTAGAGGGATTAGAGAGAACATAGTTTATCTGATTTAAGAAATCTTTCTCGTCACGGATCAAATGGTCGTAATACTCGATATTCCAAAAATCTCCGGTACGGCCCAGAAGTTCATTGGCTTTATTTGCTGTGTAGGATTTCCATGAGTGTAAAATATCGGAAAGTTCAACAGCATCGTATGGTTTAAGAATCACGTGAACATGATTGGGCATAACAACCCATGCAATAAGGTCGTATCTTTGACCATCGAAATATTTCAATGCATTTGTAACCGTTTCGGCTATAATTGGTTCGCCAAGATAGCATTGCCCGTGTCCAGCGTTAAGATAGGATTCGATTTTATCACTATGAAGTCGCAATAGTTCTTGCTGCTCATTTAAAGTTAAGTTGCGATTTTGCAATGTGGCATTACTAAAAATCCTTTCTTTTTCTGCTCGCCATTGTTCTGTAATCTCTAAGGGCAATGAGTCGGCAAGGCGAAAAGTTACAGCATATGTTGCGTCTGTTTTAGTCCCGTGAGGTAGATATGCTCCTTTTCGTTTATTAATGTTAACATTCACGGGCTGGAAGCCCGTGCCACATGGCACCGTTACAGGTTCTACCAGAGGATAGCGAAGATACCAGAAAAAACCCTGTATGCTTTCGTGTTCGACTTCATCGTCAGCCAAAACAGTTTGCGTAGCAGGGTCCCAATTTACAAGACGTTTACCCCTGTAAATCAAACCGTCTTTGAAGAGCTTAAAAAATGTTGCCCTGACAGCTTTTGCGCAAACTTCATCCATCGTGAAGCGGGTTCTGTCCCAGTCGCAGGAGCATCCCATCGCTTTAAGCTGTCCGATGATGCAAGCTTCATATTCATCTTTCCATGCCTGCACTCTGGCGACAAATTCGTCCCTTTGAAAGTCAGTCCGTCTTTTATTTTCTTCTGACAAAATACGTTTTTCCACGACGGTTTGCGTGGCGATTCCTGCGTGGTCGGTTCCGGGCATCCAGAGAGTATTAAAGCCTTGCATCCTCTTGAATCGAATCAGGATGTCCTGCAGGGTATTATTCAAGGCATGGCCTAAATGCAGTGCCGCGGTAACGTTAGGCGGCGGTATAACTATGCAGTAAGGCGCGGTATTATCTTTGGAAATGTCGGTTCGGGCGTGAAAAGATTTACCCGAAATCCATATTTCGTTTGCGTTTTTTTCAATTTCTTTCGGCTGATAAACCTTCGAGAGCTGCTCTGTCATAATATTTTCCGAATAAATTATTATAATAAAAATTCCGGCACAGACCAAAATGCCGGAATTTCATATTAATAAAATTGTCTTATTCTGTAAAGCTATCTCTAAGCTGCGTTTTTATCAGTCAATATTCATTGTCATAAGGAATTCAGCGTTTGTTCGGCATTTGGCCAATCGGCTTTTTAGCAATTCTACCGCTTCGACCGGATTCAGCTCGCTAAGAACTCTTCTGAGCCTGTAAACAAGCTGTAATTCACGTTCTTGCAGGAGCAATTCTTCTCTTCTGGTACCGCTTCGGCTGATGTCAATAGCCGGCCATGTCCTTCTATCCACCAGACGTCTGTCCAGATGCAATTCCATATTACCGGTTGCTTTGAATTCTTCGAAAATAACCTCGTCCATCTTAGAGCCGGTGTCAATCAGCGCTGTTGCGAATATGGTTAACGAGCCGCCTTCCTCGATGTTTCTGGCTGCTCCGAAGAATTTTTTCGGCATCTGCATAGCTCCGGCATCGACACCGCCGGTGAGAATTTTGCCCGAATGAGGCATTTCAGCGTTATAAGCACGAGCCAATCGGGTAATTGAATCCAGCAGAATAACTACGTCTTCGCCGTACTCGACGAGCCTTTTTGCTTTTTCGATAACTATTTCCGCTACTTGGCAGTGACGTGCGGTAGGTTCATCGAAGGTAGAACTGATTACTTCGACATCCTTAGCGGTTTTGCGTTCCATTTCGGTAACTTCTTCAGGCCGCTCATCAATCAGAAGAACTATTAACCGAACCTCCGGATGATTGGTGCTTATTGCGTTAGCCATCTTTTGCAGCAGAATTGTTTTTCCCGTTCTCGGCGGGGCGACAATTAAACCTCGCTGACCTTTTCCGACAGGAGTCACCATATCGATGATTCTCATATTTAATTCCTCGGAGGCTGTTTCGAGGATTAACCGGTCTTCCGGATGCAGGGGTGTAAGGTCGCTGAATACCGCCTTATCGGCAAGCATATCGGGGTCTTGGAAATTAATAGCTTCGACCCGAAGAAGCGCGAAATATTTCTCTGATTCCTTCGGCGGACGAATTTGTCCTGACACCACATTTCCGGTTCTAAGCCCGAAACGTTTTATCTGAGACGGTGAAACATAAATGTCGTCCGGTGACGAAAGATAGTTATAATCCGGATTGCGCAAGAAACCATAACCGTCCGGCAGGACTTCGAGCACTCCTTCGCCGTACATAAGGCCGTTCTGCCGGATTCGCTCTTTGAGAATCTTAAAGATAACATCCTGTTTCTTCAGAGCGCTGTATTCGACGATACCTTCTTTTTTGGCTACATCGTGTAATTCCGGCACACTGAGCTTCTGCAGGTCAGTTAAATACAATTGCCCTTTTTTAATCCGCTCGTATTTGGCATGAGTAGATTCTTCCTCAGTCATAGGTTTAGCACCGCTGTCCTTAGCCTGAGCCGGAACGTTGTTTTCAACGGCTGCCTCGGTATTTTCAGGTTTTGGCTGCGGGCTGTTTTCCTGCGGTGAAGTTATTTCTGCTTCGGTTTTTCTGTCTGATACTTTAGACTTTCGGTCAGACATGTTTCTTTTGGTTCTTCCGGCTGTTTTAGCCATAATTGCTCCTTACTATACTCTTGGTTGTACCTTTGCTTCTCTTTATTCATACCCTCGGAAAAACAAGGCTGGAATCTCAGAGATTTAGACCTGATTTTGTGAAACTAATATATGGGTATTTATAAAACAAAGCCAACTACGATAAGAATCACGTTCGCCCATTAACTAATAATACATGGGAAGATATCAGCCACCTGTCTGGACAGTGCTGATAAGTCAGAATTGTTATCAATGGTATTTTCGGCGATTATGCGTTTCTTGTCCAGAGAAATTTGGAAATTTTCTCGAATTTTAATTTGTTCGATATCGGCAAACCCGCTTTTTAAGGCTCTTTTGAACCGGTTATTTTGGTCACATTTTACGAAAATCAACCTATCACAATGCTTGTCCCAGCCGGTTTCCATCAGTAATGGGATATCTAATACGACGGCTTTTGTTGCCGTATCTCTTTGATATTGCTGGACTTGCCGCTCAACCTCATTTATAACAGGCGGATGCAGTATATCTGTAAGCTGTTTTAGTTTGTCCGAATCGCTAAAAGCTGAATTTGCCAGTTTGGCCCGGTCGATTTTGCCCTGATTATTTGATATATTTTTGCCGAAAACAGAAAAAATTTTTTCCTGTATTGGCGGTTTATCCAGCAGATTATGTGCGATTTTGTCCGCATCGATTACCGCACAGCCCAATTTAGCAAATTCCGCAGCTACGGTGCTTTTGCCCGAGCCGATTCCGCCGAGGATTCCGATGATTGGTTTTTTGTGCAGATTTTCCACGTGCGTCAGTGTAATGCTTTTAGGGCAAATGGTCAAGAACGCCGCGGCAATTCGAATTTTTAAAAAATCAGCAAAACATTTTTAATCCAGCCGGGAGGGTATTTCGATTTTTTCCATTTGCAAAATAGCCTGTATATTCGGCAGGACGTAGTTTGAAACCACCGCGTCCCAGCTCATTTTTTGCGCGATAGAATAACCGCTCTGAATCATTTTTTCAGTATCGATATTTAGTAATCGCGAGCTGATTTTTTCACCCAATTGTTCGTTAACGTTCTTTTCGATTTCCGTAAGAGCGGCATCGTCGAGCTTGGTATGATTTTGTGACTCGATGTAGTCAGCTATAATAATATTTTCAGGAGGCTGCTGTGATGTAACTCGGTTAATGAATCCCGCACATCCGCAGATGCTTGAAATTACGCACAAGCCGCCGTAAGTAAGCGGTTCGATATGTGAAATACCGAACGGTTCGTAGGTGCTTAAACCCAGCTCCACATCTGTTCCTCGTCTTAAATCGACAAGACGTATATCATCGGGCATATTTTCGCCGCAAGACTTTTTGTCGAATCCGAACTGATTAATAAGCAAAGCCTTGGCATGTCTGCTTCTGGTATTAAATTTCTGAACAAGCGTGTAAAAATCGGCTTCGCCGCCTGACAAATCCGGCCAGCCTTCTCTATGAGCGACAGGCCATGCGTATGCCGATTCCATAAATCGTATAGATTCAGGGTCTCGCTTACTGGTTTCGGTGGAAACGACAAACAACACTGCGCTTTGGCCGTTCTGCTGCAGCTTCCGCTCGATATTTTCGAGGATTCCTATGTCCCGCCAAAGTCCTTTGCTTTTAACCAGACGTGTTACGTGGGTTATAATAAAATCGGGTTTATAACCAAGCAGGTTTTCGCAGTACTGCTGCAGCTTGGCTTTTGACGCGATTTTTTCCTGAACAGTCGTTTTGTAAGCACCTATTCCGTTATAAACCACATCGATGGCGGCGTTTTTAAATCCGGGATTTAAAAACCTCAATTCGCTTGCTGCGAAATCACCGACAGCTAAAACTCTATGGCAGTTTTGCGAGGCTTCTATTAGCTGATGTTTGAAATAATCGCTTTGGTCGCCGAAAACTTCCTTAAGATATTTGCCTTGTGATTGAGCGAGCTTTAATTCCCGATAAAAACCGATATCCCGTTCGGGACGTTCTTCGACTATGCGGCGGATTGTCGCGACTTCATGAGCATAAAAAACCGTTTTAAAATTCGTATATGCATCGGATAAAGCAGCCAGAACTGTCGGCATGCCCATCCACTCATGCCCGACGATTATTGTCGAATCATCGGCTGCGTCGATTGCTTTTAGTATCGATATTACTACCGGTGCAAGGCGGAGATATTGTTCGAATTCCCATATATGTTCATGACGGTCCGACTGAATACCGAACTTTTCAAATAGAAGTTTCTTGACTTCATCAACAGGCTCTTTGTGCATATGGGTTACATCTACAAGGATTACTTCCTGAGAGCTTTCAATACCGCTTTGTTCGTCAATAAAGGTTTTGGTACCGTAAACTATACCGGCATTGTAAATTCTCTCGATTTCCTGAAAAGATGGAGCATAGCGGGTGTTGGAAAGCCCATCCCAGAACGAATACAGGACATGGCCGCCTTCACCGAGCCGTTTGGAAACAGAGCTTTGCTTGTCAAAAAGCGGCCCGACGATAATAGACCGTTTGGCAAAGTTCAGATATGATTGACTGGTGAAAAATCCCTTTAGAACGGCTCCGATGCCGCCTATTTTCTGCGTAGTTTCATGTGTAACATGTACTATGGTTGGGGTACCGTTCATATACATCTCCGAGTTTAATGCATATCTAAGCTGATTATCTTATTTTTACTGTCCTTACATTTAAAATATACGAATCAAAAACGCAGTTCCCAATTTTTTAACGCAAAATAACGTAAAAAAATCACATAGTCTGATAAAATAGGCGATTCGGGGCTTTGAGGCGGTTCTGTAGATTCATCAATATAGCAAAATTTTATTGAATTTCAGAACGAAGTGTTCTTATAAGACCTGATAAAACCTGCGAGGGTATATCAGAGAGATCCGCTTCGGGTATGTCGGCGGCGGCTATTTGGTCGATTAACTTAAACGCAATTTCTCCGGCGGACTTGATGCTTCTCAGGGTTGATTCGGCTTGGTCGAGTTCGCCGTCTGCCATTTGTCTAAGATATCGTACTATTGTTTCATAAAGCACATCCTCATCTACATGAGCGGCTGCGGGTTTTGACGAGGAAAACTTTTGCTCAGGGGTCGGTTTATCATTTAATATCTGCTGTTCAAGCATGAACGTTTCTTCAATCAGGCGTTTTTTTCTTTCTTCTTCCTCTTCGTCTATAGGAGCCAATTTCAGTTCCTCTTCTTCGGTTTCGGGGTTCGGGACGTATATCTTATTGTGGCAGGAAGGGCATTTACCCCATTTGCCGGCGTTTTTTTCCTGTGCCTCTATTTTTTTACCGCAGAATTCACAGTTAAATGTAATAGCCATTTTGGTACCTCGTTCAAATATTTAACGTTCTGCTTTATATTCAGCAAAGACCTCGGTTGTAATACCGCCGCGGGGTGTAAATATCGAAGTAATCTTCATCCACCGGGGGCTGCAAGTCCGGCTAAGCTCGTCCAATATATCATTTGTAAGCTGTTCGTAGAATATTCCTTTGTTGCGGAAACTTTGCAGATAAAATTTAAGGCTTTTTAATTCGATGCAGGATTTATCGGGGCAATACTCAATTATTATTTCGCCGAAGTCCGGCTGGCCGGTTTTCGGACAGACGCTGGTAAATTCCGGACAGCGTATGGTTATCGTATAGTCCCGTTCGGGACGCGGATTATCGAAGAGTTCGATTTTAATATTATTCACGCCAGCACCTCGCAAAACCTTATAAAACTATTATAATAATCATCCGGTGATTTGACAAGGGTATCTCTGGATGTCAGAAGAACATAAAAAAGCGATAGTTTTACTTAGCGGCGGGCTTGATTCGGCTACAACGCTGGCGATAGCTAAAAATCTCGGCTACGGCTGCTATGCTATGACTTTTCTTTACGGCCAAAGGCATAAACAGGAAATTATATCCGCCAAAAAGGTTGCTTGTGCTTTTAATGCAGCCGAACATAGGATTATAGATATTGACCTAAAGTCTTTCGGTGGTTCGGCTTTGACGGATAAAAATATCGCCGTACCTAAAGACAGAGCCGATATCGACAAGATTATTCCTGTAACCTATGTTCCTGCGAGAAACACTATTTTTCTAAGCTATGCTCTTGCATGGGCGGAAATCATCGGAGCATACGATATTTTTATTGGTGTTAATTCCTCAGATTACAGCGGCTATCCTGATTGCCGGCAGGAGTTTATAGATGCCTTTGAAAAGATGGCCAATCTTGCCGTTGCCGCAGCGGTTCAGGGCAGGGGGCATTTTAGCATACATACACCCATCATAAATATGACGAAAGCTCAGATTATCAAAACCGGAACGGAACTTGGTGTGGATTATTTGCTGACACATAGCTGTTATGACCCTGATGAGCAGGGCAGAAGCTGCGGCCGGTGCGATTCCTGCCTTTTAAGACTGAAAGGTTTTGCCCAAGCCGGTCTGCAAGACCCCATTGAATATGTGCCGAAATGAAGATAAGTGAAATATTTTATTCTATTCAGGGCGAGGGTTTTCTTGCCGGTTTACCGAGCATCTTTATCCGCTTGGCGGGGTGTCCTCTAAAGTGCACTTGGTGCGATACTAAATACGCGTGGGATAAAGAATCCGGGCAAGAGCTTAGCGTCGAACAGATTATCAGTCATATCGAGCAATGGCCTTGTAAAAATGCGGTGATAACCGGTGGAGAACCAATTATCGATTCGGATTTGCCGCGATTGACACATAGCCTCAAACGAGCCGGAAAACACATTACAATAGAAACTTGCGGTATTGAATTTGTTTTGGGTTTAGAATGCGATTTAATGAGTATCAGCCCCAAGCTGTCTAATGCCGGCCAAAATAATGCCGTTAATATCGAAGCTTTAAACCGTTTTATCGCTGAGTATAACTATCAGTTGAAATTCGTAGTCGAAAATGAAAAAGACTTGTTAGAAATAGAATCAGTCCTTTCAAAGCTTGCGAATATCGACCGTTCTAAAATTTGCTTAATGCCTCAAGCGGCTGGCAGACAGGGGTATTTAGAAAAGGCTCCTCTTATAGCCGAGCTATGTTTAAAAAGCGGTTTTGTATTTTCACCGCGGCTGCATATTTTGCTCTGGGATAATCAGCGGGGCAGATAAGTCTAATTGAGGATTGACAAACCGCTTTTAATAAATGATAATCAGCTTTTCAGCCTTGCCCAGGTGGCGGAATTGGCAGACGCGCCAGCTTGAGGGGCTGGTGGGCGATAGCTCGTGTAGGTTCAAATCCTATCCTGGGCATTTTATATCTGAGGGGGTAATTATCCGAATCTTATTAAATTAATCCGAGTCTTTCAGCTTCGGTGTATAGACCATACTGCTTCATCTTTTTGAATAGTGTTGTGCGGTTTATCTGAAGCACTTTTGCGGTTTCCTGACGATTCCAGTGATTCATTTCCAATGCCTGACGGATAATATTTTTTTCAGGCTCAGCCAGAGCGTCTTTCAAAGGCATCGGACGAAATTCTTTTGCCGAGAGGTTTTGTTCGCTGGTAACCGCCGCCGGCAGGTCCGAGGCAGTGATATATTTTCCTTTGCTGAGCAGGACGGCCCGTTCAATCACATTCTCAAGCTCTCGAACATTGCCCGGCCAGCTATATCGTTCCATTGCTTCGAAGGCTTCATCTGTAATTCCAAGCCTCTGTTTATTATGCTGCAGGCAGTAAATCTTCAAAAAATGATTCGCCAAAAGCTGAATATCACCGGTACGCTCGGCAAGGGGCGGAAGATATATTGTTACGACATTGACGCGGTAATACAGGTCTTCTCTGAATCGGCCTTGTTTAACCTCTTCTTTTAAATCACGGTTGGTCGCAAGCAATACCCGTGTATCAACGGTTCGGGTTTTATTACTGCCTACAGGTTCAAATTGCCTATCCTGCAAAACCCGAAGGAGTTTTATCTGCAGCGCAGCGGAAGCGTTGGATATTTCATCAAGAAAAATCGTTCCGCCGTGAGCTGCTAAAAATTTACCGTCTTTATTGCTGACCGCTCCAGTAAAAGACCCTTTGACATGACCGAACAGCTCGCTTTCCAAAAGTGTTTCAGGAAGCGCACCGCAGCTAACCTCTACGAACTGTTTTTTCTGTCTGCTCGAGCGGTGATGTATCGCTCTTGCAAGCATGCTTTTTCCTGTTCCGGACGGGCCGGTCATCAATACCGTTGTACGGGTGTCAGCGACAGATTCGACCAAATCGAATATTTTTGCCATTTTGTAATCATGGCTGATTATGCTTTCGAGACTGTACCGCTGTTCGAGCTGCAATCTAAGTGCCTCGTTTTCACTCATCAGAGTTTGCTGATTTAATGCTCTTTGAACGGCTAATCGCAGCTCATCGTCAACTATCGGCTTAGTTAAATAATCGTAAGCTCCTTGTTTGATGGCTTTAACGGCATTTTCTATAGTACCATATGCGGTTATTATAATAACTACAGTTTGGGGGCAGCTTTTCCTTATATCACCGAGAAGCTCGAACCCGTTGCCGTCAGGCAGGCTGACATCGGTAATGACTAAGGCATAGCTGTTATTTTGAAGCTCGCGTAAAGCTTCTTTGAATGATTCTACGCCTGTAGTGATAAAGCCCTCTGATAAGAGAAACTCGCGTAAGCTTTGAAGAATAATTTTGTCATTATCAACCACGAGTATTCTTTTGTCCGGCATTTAATCCTCCGTTTACAGAATTAAGTCAATTTTACGGAAATCATCGATATATGTCAATATTGATGTTGATTTAAAACAACATGACTCAGCGGCCATTTTAAAAACCGCACGGCAAGGTATAAAGCCGTATATTCTTATTAGAAAAGGAGTTATGTTGATTATTGGTTTTGCTGAGTTTTCTTGTTATGACAAATCGTTGTTTTTGGGAAACATCAAGGCAAGCCGTGTCAAATTTTGTCAGCGGGTTGTCCAACTGCTTCGCGAATAACAAATTACTCAGGCCATGTGCCTTGGAAAACCGACTCTGCCGGGCCGGTCATATAAACGCAGTTATCCTCACTGGCCCATGTTATTTGGAGATTTCCGCCGGGCAGTTGTACAATGATATTTCTGCTGCCGACGGCATTCAAGACCGCCGCAACCGCAACCGCGCAAGCCCCAGTCCCGCAGGCCAGCGTAATTCCGCTGCCTCGTTCCCATGTTCTCATAATCAGATTATTACCGTCAGGCTGAACAAAATGGACATTTGTTCGCTCTGGGAACAGTGTATGATTTTCTATTGCCGGGCCGAACCGCTCAAGCTCAATTGCCTTGACATTATCGCAGAAAAATACCGCGTGCGGATTGCCCATCGAGACACAAGTCATATTCAGACGCTGTACTAAAACCTCAATTTCGCGGTCGATAATTTTTTCGCCTTCGAGATTTACGGGTATATCTTTTGGGTTCAGCTTCGGTTGTCCCATATTTACGCAGACTTTTTCGACTTTATCATTTTTGCCGATTCCAAGACCGAGCGTTAAAACCCCATTGCCTGTTTCGACAGTTAATGATGCAGGAAAACTTCCGGCTGATGGTACTGAGAATTTTCCGCCGGCTTGAGCTAATTTGTGTTCGTATGTGTATTTTGCAACGCAGCGGATTCCGTTGCCGCACATCTGGGCTTCGGAGCCGTCGGCATTGAATATTCGCATCCTGACATTAGCGATTTTCGATGGGCATATTAAGATTAATCCGTCAGAGCCGACGCCGAAATGCCTGTCGCTGATTCGGCGCGCAAGGTTAGCAAGGTTGTCAATCGTTTCTTCGAAACAATTGACATAAACGTAATCGTTACCTAAACCGTGCATTTTTGTAAACCGCATTTCATACTCCTGTTCAATTTGAAGATAATAGTATATGAAAAAAACTCAATAAATCAAATAGTTAAGCTTAATATAAACTACGCCGGTAAATACTTTAGATTAATCAAAGATTTTCTTAAATAGCTTTTATTATGTTATTTCCCGCAAAATACCGTTGATTCTGCCGATGCGATGTTATCATACCGCTGAAAGCTTGACATATGTTTTTTTTTGTGTTATAATGTAAAGAAATGACAGTAAGAAAATTATTTGGGAGACTGTGAAGTTTAGATGGAAAAACTGCAAACGGCATATTTGTTAATATTTGAAAGCTATGAGACTATTTGTACAAGTGCTCCATAATGCGCTGGCCCAAATGTTCGGAAAATATAAGCCAGCCTTTGCTGGCTTTTTTTGTTTTACAAATGGGCTATTAAGCCTATAGCTGTGTTGAAATTGAATGAATAAGCAAGAAAGGGAAAAATTTATGAGTCTGATGGGAAAATTAACCCATGGTAATTTTGTATCGGTGTTTCTGATAAACCGCTGTTTTTTCTGAATAAAAAGGATAACACTATGGAATTTTGCAATTATTTAAATATAACACATCAGGTTAAGCATTCTCTTTGGTTCTTCTGTTTATCATACTCGGTTTTTTGTGTTCGGCACTCGATACGCTGTTATCCGGATATAGACTAAGTGTTTTACGGTAATGTGTTTTTTATTCTTATAATTACATATTGTTTTTTAGGGGATTGCAGTATGGACAATCAAGCATTTCACATAACCGATTATGATATGAAACGGCTTAAAGATTTCTTGCAAAAAGCCCAATATTGGCCTGAAGAAGATGCGAAACTGCTGGACAGGCTTAGGGCCAAACTTGATTTTGCTGTAGTTACCAGCCAAAAGGAAGCTCCGCCTTATCTGGTTACTATGAATAGCCATGTTAAGATTGTAGATTTGAATAGCAGAAAAGATAAAGTTTTTTGGCTGGTCTATCCTGAAGAAGCCTGTTTTGGAGAAGATAAAGTTTCTATTATTTCTGAATTGGGTATTGCTGTTCTCGGCAGTAAAACCGGCGATACGGTTCAGTGTGTTTCTAATAGCGTTAAAAAGCAAATCAGAATTGCCCGTATATATTATCAGCCGGAAACATATAAACATTATAATTTATGATGTGATAAAGAAAAACCGGGTTTTTGTCGATTGTTTAATAAGAGCGTAAATTTTATGGAAAGAGTCAAAATGATTTTTAAGCATATAAAGCAGAAACTTTTTTTTACTGCCAATCCGTTAGATTTGAAGCGTAGCGGTATATTCTTTGATTTTGGCACGAGGCTGGCGGTATATCTGTTTTCTTTGCATTCACCGAGAGACGTTTTGCCTGAGCTATGCGCTGATATATTTGTATTTTATGGCGACGATTAGCTGCCTTTATAAAAGATAAGAGGCCGGTTTTTGTTGCCGGCCTTTTTTATTGCGCTGTTCGAGAATGACTTTTAAGACGTGCAATATAAAAAATAAAGAATGTGAAATTATGAAAATTGAATAAATGTATTTCAGCAGGCAGAAAGAGTTTGTGGGCAAAACGGCCTTAAGGTTAAGCCCAAGCCGGTTAAGTGTATTTATATGAAAGTGAAAAATCATGCTGAAAAACAGAAGATTTCTCAAAAAAAAGATAGGCAAAAGTACTCCGGCTCGTTCTTCGGGGGAAAAGGACGTATTTATTGCTGCCGGTGGAAAAATGGGCCGTTGCGGCAGGATACCGCTAATCAAAAGAGGGATGATTATATTTCCTAAATAACATATAGAAAGGATGTCCAATGAAGTATCAAAACAATATTTATATTACAGAATGCGACTTTAAAAAACTTAATAATCTGCTTGAAACAATTGAAACCAGCGCTGCCAAGGACAGAGTTTTTATAGAACAGCTTAGAAAAGAAATCGAAAGGGCGCAAGTGGTATCTGCTGACAGAATCTCAGGAAATATAGTAACAATAAACAGCGAAGTCTTACTGCAAGACATGAGCACCCGTGAGGAATTTGCTTGCCGGGTTGTATTTCCTTCTGATGCAGATATAGATTCCGGCAGAATTTCTGTTTTGGCGCCGGTTGGCACGGCTTTATTAGGATATAAAGCAGGGGATATTGTTTCGTGGAAAGTGCCGAGCGGTATAAGAAAATTGAAAATAAAAGAAGTGCTGTATCAGCCGGAATCTGAGGGAGATTTGTGTTAACTGAGGATGATTAATCTTATTCTGGTCGGTCTGAAGCAAGCAGAGATAGCTCAAGACTAGATGGTTTAAGGAGAGCAATGATGAATGAGTGGCAAATTGAAATGACTATATTTGATGTTAACAGAGAAATACAGTGTTTAGTGAAAGCCGACGGCTTAAATGAGGCCAAGCAGGCGGCGATTACAGAATTCAGGAAGCAGTTTCCCGAAAAGAAAAATCTTTATCTTGAAGCAAAAGGTAAATTAGTTTACGCGATTGTGTCGAATCTTGTTGATGTCGGAGAAGTAAGATTCGTATTTATCAGCGGCAAATGAAGTGAAAGGAAGTGGAATCAGTAATGATGCGGTGTTGTAAAAAATGTGAAATAGAGGTTACTGATTTTGACGCAAAGCGTTTGAAGGCGTTAATACTTACGGCTTGGAATTCTAACCGAAGCATTAATGTTTGGCTCAACAGACTCAGAACGCTTCTCGAAAAAGCCGCAGTAGTTTCTGCCGAACAAATCAGGCCGAATACGATTACCATGAACTCCAGAGTAAAACTTAGAGACAAAATCGGCAAAGAGGAGATAAACATTACTCTTGTGTTTCCGAGCCCGGTGTTAAGAGAAGTAAATCCCGAATCGAAGGAATTTAATGTGTCGATTCTTAGTCCTATGGGTTTGTCTGTATTTGGGCGTAAAGTCGGGGATACAATTAGTCAGCGGATAATTATCGGTGAGATATCATATCAGCCGGAAGCCGCAGGACATTATGACTTATAAAAAGAATAGGCTGTAATTATAGAGTTACATTTCGGGTGTCAAAAATTAACTTTCTCCGACGATTTCCATACCGCAGTTGCCGCAGAGAAATTTTATGCTGTATCCCCGTCCGTCTTCGTCGGTTAAAATTATCGGTTCGGCAGGTTTTTTAGGGTTTTTGCCGGTGCACAGCCCGAGTTCTTCCCTCAGGCAGTATTTTGTTGTCATTACCAGCCTGCCCGACATATCCGCCACACGATTTATTTCTGCGGCAGGTTCGATTTTTTCGACGCCGTGACGGCGGTAGAAAGCCTCTGCTTTTTTGTTCGAAATATTTCCGAGATAACTCAATTGCGTTTTAGGGAATCTTGTGCTGTTTTTTAAAATTTTACCTGATGCACGCGGCCGATTCGTTTCTCTAACAGCAATTAATTTTTCTATTAGTTCTCGTCTTGCATTATTTAATTTCGAAACCGGCAGAAAATAATCGTCCTTTGTTTTTATTTCGACTCTGCTGCATTTAAAAATAGTATTTCCCATTTTAGATAGCTGGGTGATTATAGTTTGCCTTGCAGCTTCTTTTTTTTCCGCAGGCTGCTTGTCTGCGATGATTTCAACGGCCGCCTCATTGCCGTCTTGGTCTTTTGCAGAGACAATCAGTTTTTGGTTTATTTCTTCCAATGCGATTGAGATATCGATTTTTCTTTGGGCCGGATTAGAAGATAATTTACGGTCGAATTCGTAATCGAAATTGCGATAGATTTTTTGGCCTTGTGTTATATTAAAAATTTTCTGAGAATAAATCTTGCCGTTATCGACGCGGTTAATTACTGTTCCGCTAAGATTACCGTCAGCATCAAAAAAACATATTCCATCGGCATTGCGCAGCGGTATCCGGCTTTCTAAGGTGAAATAATCTTTTCCGACACCTTTGACGGTCCCGATAAATTCTCCTTTTGATTTCGGAGTGTCGATTGAGCCGAATTTGCTGTTTCGTTTTTTAAGGCCGTAATCGGTATAGCCGCGGTTGAAGGACTTTTGAAGATTAGGCTCGAAATTAAGACTAATCTCGCCCGAAGAACTTTTTAAGAGATTCTTTTTTGTAAGTATCTCGTCTAATTTCCTGCGATAAAAGCCGACTGTGTTAATCACGTAAGAAATATCTTTTAATCGGCCTTCGATTTTGAAAGAAGTTACCCCCGCATCAATTAAATCTTCGAGATGTTCCGAGAGGTTAAGGTCTTTTAATGACAACAAGTATTTATTTTCTATGATAACTTTTCCTGTGTTATCTTTTAGGCTGTATAATCTGCGGCAGGGCTGGGCGCACTGACCGCGGTTGCCGCTGCGGCCTCCGATAGCATAACTCATATAGCATTGACCGCTTTGGCCGACGCATAATGAGCCGTGTATGAAACATTCCAGTTCGATTGATGTTTGGCTTCTGATTTTTTTAATTTGTTCGAGTGTTAATTCTCGCGCAAGAATTACTCTTGAAAATCCTACATCCTGCCGGAATTTTACAATTTCAGGTGTGCTGTTGTTCATTTGCGTACTGGCAATCAGCGGCAGGGGCGGTAAATCCAGCTCTAATAATCCGGCATCCTGAATAATCAGTCCGTCAATTGCAGCTTCGTAAAGCTGATTAATCAACTTTTCCGCAATCGGCAGCTCGTTATCGAAAAGCAGGGTGTTTACTGTTGCGTAAACCTTGGCGTAATACTGATGTGCGAAATCGACGGTTTGTTTTATAGAATCTATTGAGTTGCCGGCATCTTCGCGTGCTCCGAAGCGTTGCGGCCCGATATATACCGCATCCGCGCCGCATTTTATCGCAGCTATCGCAGTGGCGGAATCCTTCGCCGGAGCTAATAATTCGATGCTTTTGTTCATTGGGAAGATTGTAGGGCAATCCCATGGTTTTGTAAATCTAACGAATGCCCGTGAGAATCGAAAGATATATTACGGCTTTAAACGGCGAATTCCTTTTTACGGGTGTTAAGCTGTGCTTTCAATCTGGCTACTATCGAGGAGTGCATCTGTGAAACCCGTGATTCCGAAAGGTCCAGCGTAGCTCCGATTTCCTTCATTGTCATTTCTTCGTAATAATAAAGAACGACAATCAGCCTCTCGGCGCGGGTTAGACCTTTGGTCAAAAGATTCTTCAGGTCGCGTTTCTGGGCTTCGGTAAGAGGGTCGGCACTTTTTTTGTCTTTTAAGACATCAATCTCCCGAAGGTCCTTTTCGCCTTCTTCCTCGCCATATTTCGTATTTAGCGATACTATTCCGACCGCGTTTGCGTCTTTTTTCAGCCTGTCAAAATCTTCCATCCCCATATCGAGTTCTGCGGCTGTTTCCTGCTCGGTTGGTTTTCGGCCAAGATGTGCTTCGAGCGATAGCGTTGCTTTGGTGAGCTGATGCGCTCTTGCCCTAACTAACCTAGGGACCCAGTCCATACTCCTTAGCTCATCGAGAATCGAGCCTCTGATTCGCGGAGAACAATAAGTTTCGAATTTCACTCCTCGCTGAGGGTCAAAAGCTTCTATCGCGTCCATCAGCCCGAATATGCCTGCGCTGATAAGGTCATCTAATTCTACTTTATCTGGGAGCTTGGTATGGAGCCTTTCGGCAACATATCGCACCAAAGGCCTATATGTTTCCATGAGCCGGTTGCGGCTTTGCTCATCATGATGCTTAAAAAATGACTCCCATATTTGTTCGGTGCTGAGTTTTTGCTCTAACTCCATCAGTTCCCTCCGATGCTTTTAATCAACTAACTTTAAGTATAAATGCCTTGGTCCCATAAGTCTCATCCGGCATTAATGCTCAGATTTATTTCGCCTGTAATACATTATCGAGAATTCCGTCCATAACTTTAGAAGAACCGGCCAAGCCTTAAAAATTATTCGCTAACGAAAGCTTCCTGAGGTTTATTGTTCAAAAGCATCATAGCAAGCTTCTGATTTAATGAATTTTCGACCAGTTTCTCGGCTTGGGTTCGGATATATTTTTCTTTATCCTTAGACAAAAGCGATTTTGCTTGGCCATCTGCCACAGGTTTTGTGTAAAAACTTCCTTTTTGGCCGAACCTAACGTTATCGCTGTCGCAGAACACAAGCCTATTTCGGGATACATGTTCGTTGAGAGCCGAGGCGAGTATTTCGGCAAATTCCTGTGCGGGTAAATCGACAGGGCAATATCCGTCACAATCGACGTTTCTGATGTTTTGGGTAAGTATCTTTTGACGTGTCTTAGTAAAGCTGATTATTGACAAAAGTAACTGTTCTATGTTGTTTCTAGGTAAATCCCCGATAGAGCAGTCAACTTGCCGCATCTGGGAGCTTTTGGTTTCATCCTTGAACACCGCAGTACTCTCCGAAAAAATCCTTATTTTTTAAATTTATAAAGGCCAAGCCATTTTTATTACTACCCTTAACTCTGAATCGAAACAGAGGGGGAGTTTGTCTCATTTTCAAGAATTTCTCTTATCTTCGATAAGCTGTATTTTTTCCTAAGCTCAATTATTCTGGCGAGTTTTGGAAAAACCGAATCGTCATAAAGTCTATGTCCGCCTTGTGTCCATTCACATTCTTTGATTAGTCCCATAATTGTGTAATTGTGAATTGTTTGCCTTGAGAAGGGGCTGCATCGGACGATATCGCCGATTCGATAAAGCTTGTTTGGTATTTCGAAGGTGTAATTTTGCACTTTTTAAACGCTTTTCAATTCAATGACTAATATATCAAAATGTATTTTACGTTTTGCAAAATGTAAAACACATTTTATCGGATGTCAACTGTTTTTTAAAATTTTTTAAAAATTTTAAAAAATTTTTTGGGCCTTAGAATTGTGTTTTTTAATCAGCTATGCTCGAAAATATCCGATAGAACCCTAATAACAGGCCGATTTTTTACTTTTGGTTATCTTGTCAAATTTGGAAGGGGTATCAATACTGTGACTGATGACAAGAAAACAGGATTATTTGATAAGAGTGATGTTTTGCTGATAGAACAAATTACACCTCTGGCTCGGCAGATAAACTGCCTTGATATCCAGAGGATAGCTGATGTTTGCATAGATAACATTCCGAAGCTTGTAGGGGTGAATTTTGCCTCGCTTTATGTTTTAGATGAGTACAGCGGGATACTGCATTTGCTTAAGCATAATCATCCTTATGAGATTAATAAGATAGTATCTCTTAATAAAATCCCTCTTACCCCGATGGTAATGGCGGTTCGAAGCAAAGAAATCATATATGTCGGCGATATAGATACCCACACTCAGCCTATTATCAAAAAATCACAAAGGCCTTTTACAAAAAATTATAAGACCAAAAACTGTCTTATAGTTCCCTTGATTTGCCAATATCGAGTTGTCGGCGTTCTTAATCTTGCCGACCGTATGAACTCGCAGCCTTTCAGCAGAGGTGAAAACGCGCTGATTGAACTATTCAGCCAGCTTCTGGGTGGTTCGATAGGAAATATAAAATTGTTCGAGAAAACTCAGCTTCAAGCAACAACTGACGGCCTAACCGGTCTTGTTAACCACAAAACCTTCTACGAAACCCTCGAAAAGGAATTATGGCGGTCTCGCAGGTACGGTGGAAAAATATCGGTTATAATGATAGATGTGGACAATCTTAAGAAAATCAATGATACTCACGGCCATCGTACCGGCGATAAAGTATTGCGACAGATTAGTGCAAAAATAAAGCAGTGCATCAGGCAGATTGATACTGCGGCCAGATATGGCGGGGATGAATTTGCGGTTATATTGCCTAATACATCGCTCGATGATGCTGTAATTGTTGCAGAAAGGATGGTTGGCGCAGTAAACAGCTCGACTATTCAGGTGCAGGGCGAAGATATACATCTTTCAATAAGTGTCGGTCTCGGGCAATATGATTCTGATACCAAGCCTGAAGATATTACAAGCCGCTCGGATGAGGCACTTTATGTTGCGAAACATGCCGGCAAAAATACCGTAAGAGTTTTCGAGCAGAATCGCGAGTGAAACCGAAGGATTGATTTTATAAAAAATCCCTTTGTGCTTTTTTCAATTTTCAACTATTTATCAAAACACAGCTTTGCATTACGACTTTGTTTCGTCCTGTTCTCTTGGCTTCATACAGAGCCTCATCGGCTCGGGCCATTATCGTTTCAGGGGTATCCGGCGGTGAAGGATTCCATTCTGTAACGCCGCAGCTTACGGTAAGCTGTTCGATGCCGGGGATTGAAATGTTCCGCATTTGCCTTCGAACTCTTTCGAGAAAAACTTTTCCGCCTTTCATCGGTGTTTCCGGAATAACAAGGACGAATTCATCTCCGCCGAAACGCGTTATAATAATATCCGTATTTCTTGCGTTTTTGCGGAAGAGCTTTGCTAATTGTTTCAATGCTTCGTCGCCGGCGGAGTGGCCTGCGGTATCGTTAATTTGTTTGAATTTATCGAGGTCAACAATTGCTATTGAGAAAACGCGATTATATCTTGCAGAACGCGCACATTCTGTTTTGAGGACGTTTTCAAGGACTCTTCTCGTTCCGACGCCGGTTAGCGGGTCCGTTTCGCTGTCAAGACGGGCGTTTTTATAATTCATATAAAGTTTTGCATTAGTCAGATTGGCATTGAGAATCTGCTGCAGCAGGGTCGCTTTGTATATTTTGGATTCGTCAATTTTATCGGATTGTTCATTGAATCCGCACATACAAAGAAATCCATGCGAAACTTTCTGGTCGGCGTTATCCTGAGTCTGGTCGTAAACATTTAAGGCTATTACGATTTTCGACGGGTTTTTCGTTCGTTTATCACAATTTTCACAGGATAATCCGAAATCTATTTCTTTTTGAAAGACGGTTTCATTTTTGAAATTTTCAATAAGTTCTTTGTGTGAGTTCGGGCAATTATTGTGGTAAATCAAAGGCATCTCGTCGTTTTGTTGGTATAAACATAAAACGGCTTTTGATGCGTCAAAACTTTTGGGGGCATTATTAACAGCCAGTGATATTACATCCTCGAAATCAAGGCTTTTTAATCCGGTCGGCAACATAGCCAATTCTTCAGCAGCTGTCTGCATAGCTTTGTTATTTGCTAGCCGGTATTCGAGAAGGTCTCTGGTGGAAATCATTCCTGCCGGGCGATTATCTTGCAGTATCGGAATATGACGTATTCTATGCTGTGCCATAAGGTTTTCGACTTCGGTAACCGAAGCATGGATATCGCATGCTATTACCGAGGAAGTCATTATATCTTTTATCAGGACTTTATCAGGTGATAGAGATTTTGCCAGAACCTTGGAGAGCATATCTCGTTCGCTAATAAGTCCGGCGAAGTTTCCTTCACAGTCAAGAACGACGAGCGAGCCGACCTGATTAGTGCTCATTTGTTCCGCGGCCTGAGCGGCAGTGGCGTTTAGCTCGATGCTAAGCAGCGTATTTTTGCCGTTTTGCTTTTTAATTTGACCTATGTTTGCGGAAAACAATGCTTTATTACCCCCAGACTAAATCAATACGAGATAATTTTATATTATCATACAAGGTCCTAATAAATATTATCTTCGCCATTCGGCTTTTCGGACCATCAGAGGAGGCATTTGTTTGGGTTTAACTTTTCGTTTGCCTGTACTCATACAGCCGATAGCACTGGGATACCACTGAATCTGATATATCTGCGGTTTTTTGCTTTGCAAAGTTTTGCTTTCTTTTCCTGACATCAGTTTTTACCCGTAAAAATTGACTTTTGATAGAATTAAACCGGCTGTGTTATCGGCCAAAAAATGCGTTAACTTAGGCTAAAAATCATATAAGTTTATTCGATATTTCTTTTTGTTTATTGACTTGCGGAAGAACTTTGGTTAGCCTTTTAGGGTGATTTTAACTATAGAGTTTGATATTGGAGATAAAAGATGGCAGCACCGAAAATGCCGCATCCGGAACATGCGAAACATTTATGTTATTTGAATAATATGGGATTGCAGCTAAGCAAACCTCAAGCATATAAAGCGCTTGTCAAAGACCCGAAATATATGTGCGGTATTTGCGGCAGGGCGGCTGCTAATAAAAGCAATTTGTGCAAACCTGTGAAATTATAATCAGGGAATATCTGCTATCTAAAAAGAACGGTAGTCAGTATCTTTCCATCCTGCAGGGCGGTCGTTAATTGTAAGTATCTCGGTTTGCTTGATAAGCCATTTATCATCGGGCTGTTTTTCGATAATCAGCTTTGCTTTGACCAAAAGCACAGAAGTATATGTGTCTATGTTGCTCTTGGAGTCGAAAATAATCCTGTTTAACAGAGTAACCTCGGCCGTTTTTTCGGAAATCTGTGTATCCAATATAGAGGCATATATATTTTCGATAAAAGGGGGGACTAAAATAATTCGAGCATAGCTCAGCAAGGCCTGTTTGCTCTGATGAAATGAGTCCGAGTAATCAGCAGCAAGTGTCATGCCCAGCGCATCAACATCTTCGTTTTTGACGGCGTTAATCGCCTGTTTGACAACTGCTTTAATTTTTTCTTGGTCAGTCTTTACGGCGAAATCAATGGCAAGACCCAGAATAGCTATTAATAGCGGTACGATTATATTCATCCGGCGAATCTTTTCAGGATAAAAAGACCGCAATGCCGACAAAACCAAGAAAATTACAACTGCGATAATTAAAAGTGTCCACGGCTGTTCGTAAATATTCCACATTTTTCACATAGCTCCAAACGATTAGTTTCGTAAAGCCTGAATAGGTGCAGGTATTCGTCCTTTGCGGCGGACGAATTTAGACGAGGTGATTTGGGGGGTTTTCATCACGGGTGCCGAACCTAATAAACCGCCGAAATGAACTATACTTCCGGCTTTTTTGCCCGGTACCGGAATTACGCGAACACTTGTTGTTTTATTATTGATAATTCCTATCGAAAGCTCGTCTGCAATAATGGCCGAAAGCACATCGGCAGAGGTATTCCCGGGTACGGCGAACATATCAAGCCCTACCGAACAGACCGCAGTTAGCGCTTCGAGCTTTTCAAGCGATAAAGTTCCAGCTCTTACAGCTCGAATCATTCCCGAATCTTCGCTTACAGGAATGAATGTTCCGCTAAGCCCGCCGACATTTCCCGATGCCATGGCTCCGCCTTTTTTGACGGCATCCATAAGCAAAGCTATTGCCGCAGTCGAACCGGGCAGCCCCATGCTTTTGACGCCCATAGCTTCGACAATCTCGGCGACCGAATCTCCGGCGGAAGTGGTGGAAGCGAGTGATATATCGACTATTCCGAATTCGACATTCATCAGCTTAGCCATTTCTCTGCCGATTAATTCGCCGGCACGGGTAATTTTGAAAACTGTTCGTTTAATTACTTCTGAAAGCTGCGTTAAATCACAGTCAGGATTTTTAACGACGACGTCTCTAACAACCCCCGGGCCGGATATTCCGATATTCAAAGCGAAATCTGATTCGCCGATTCCGTGGTGAGCCCCTGCCATAAAAGGATTATCTTCGGGGACATTTGCGAAGACCGCAATTTTGGCACAGCCTATTCCGTTTTTCGTCAGTCTTGCAAGCTCCTTCAGTTTTTTTCCGATTTTTACAACTGCGTTTACGTTCATACCGGCAGAGGTTGAAGCTAAATTTAAAAAACCGCATACTCGTTCGGTTTTGGATAAAGCTTCGGGTATTGCGTCTATAAGATTTTCATCGGCTTTGGTCATTCCTTTTTGTACCATAGCTCCGAAACCGCCGACAAAATCGATGTCAGCTTTTTTGGCTGCGTAATCCAATGCCTTTGCAATCTGAACAGCGGCTTTTTTTTGTTGGGGCAGCGGTTCGAGAAGCAGTGCAACAGGTGTTACCGAAATTCGCCGGTTTGTTATCGGGATGCCGTATTTATTTTCCGTCTCATCGGCGAAACGGTTGAGAAGTTTGCCTTTTTCTATGATTCTTTGTTTGATTCTTCCGCAAAGCCGAGTGACATTTCTGTCCATACAGTCTTTGAGATTGACTCCGAGGGTAACCGTACGAATATCGAAATGATGGTCGAGAGTCATCTTTACCGTTTCAAAGACTTCTTCAACGCTGATAGGCATAATTAAATCCTGTGCATTGCCTTAAAAATAGTTTCATCCTGAACGGTAATTTTTAGCGACATCTCGGAAGCTATTTTGTCGAGCTGTTTTTTTAATTTAGCCATATCTATCGAAGCCGCGGCCATATCAATAGCCATAGTCATAACGAAGTATTCTTTCATTATTTTCTGATTCACGTCGACGATATTGATATTTTTTTGGGCCATAGTATTGGCCAGCCGCGCGATAATTCCGACCTTATCGACACCTGTTACGGTTACTATGCAGATTTGACTCGCCTGTTTTTTGGCCATAGATTATTCCTGTTTTATTCAATTAACGATATCGCTCAAATCGAATTTTTTAAGCTCTTCTGTTTTTTCGTAATCAGTCATACCCGGCGAAAGGGCGGTGATAGCGATAAAACCTTCGGAAAGAGATGTAATATCATTAGGTGTTTCTTCGTCGCGATGCAGACCGCCTGCTAACTGATAAGCGGGTTGGCCTGTCTCATTTTTGGTTTCGACATAATATTCGTCCACGCCTTCACCTGATTGAGGAACAATTTTAACTCCTTTAGGTTCGCCTTTGGAAAGCTGAGGTATATTTATATTAATAACCGCCCCATTTCTCACGGGCATAAGTTTTTTTAATATTCGATAGCAATACTCGGCTGCCTGCTCGAAATTCATCTCATCATCGAACGCAAGACTCAGAGCTACTGATGGAAGACCGAGAAACAGCCCTTCCATAGCAGCGGCAACTGTTCCGGAGTAATATATATTTATTCCCGCATTGCCTCCGTTATTTATGCCGGATACTACAAGGTCGATTGGTTTGTCTTTGTGTAATTGTAAGACTGTCAGCTTGACGCAGTCAGCCGGCGAACCTTGTACGCTGTAACCTGTGAATAGGCCGTTTATATCGACTTTATTGCATACTAAAGGCTGAAAGAAGGTCAGACTGTGGCTCATTCCCGAACGGCTCTCGGACGGAGCGGCAACTATAACTTCTCCGAGATTTACAAGTTTTTTATATATAGCCGCAAGCCCCGGAGCAAATATTCCGTCATCGTTAGTAAGTAAAATTCTCATTTATATAACTCCTTGGCCGGATTGTAATTCGCGAAGGACTCTATGTCAATTGACAGCTTCTCGGATTATCTTATAATTGACATTTATGGAAAAATATTTGCAGGGTCAAGAGTGTTTAGTTATGTCGAGAGAGCAGGTACGCGCGTTCGATGAGTGGGCGATTAATATACTTGGGATACCCGGTGCGGTGCTGATGGAAAACGCCGGTCGAAGCTGTGCCGAACTTATCATTGAAAAATTAGCGAAAGTCCGAAACCCAAAAGTAACTATTTTTTGCGGGACAGGCAATAACGGCGGTGACGGATATGTAATTGCCCGTCATCTGTTGAATCACGGCTTTGAGGTGAAGGTTATCATCTGCGGCGATGAAACAAAAATAAAAGGTGATGCGAAAATCAATCTCGATATTTTGCAGCAAATGGGTATGGCTGTTGAGAAAATTAATCCTGCTGAATTCTCCGATGATACTTTGACTGAATTTTGTTCTAATGCCGATATGCTTGTCGATGCTCTTTTTGGGACCGGACTGAACGGCGAGCTTAAAGAGGATTATCAGCGGATTATACGTACAATAAATTCTCAGGCTTTGCCGATATTGGCTGTGGATATACCTTCAGGTCTTGATTGTAATACAGGCTGTGTTCTCGGTGAGGCAATAAAAGCAGCTTGTACAGTTACCTTTGTCGCGGTTAAAAAAGGCTTTTTGGCCTCGAAAGAAACGCCGACCTATACGGGCGATATTTATGTAGCGTCTATAGGTATAAATCCGAATAATTATCCGCCGAAAGCACCGGGCTGACCGGATTGGGTTTTATAGCCTATCAAATACAAGAATCTGTCGAAATTGAGAATCGGTATCGCCAAGGTTTCTGCCTGCTGTCTCACTTGTTTGTAATGGTCAAGTTTCTTTAGAGAAGCCTCGTGTTTTTCCATCGCCATAGGGTCTATCGCAATCTGGTCGTAAGTAGGTCTTGGCAGAACAGCCGGCGGCTCACCCAAAACTACGAAACTTGTATTTACTGACACAGCTGTTTCTATCTTTCCGCCCCAGCCCTCTATTAAAGCTTTTATTTTCTCTACGGCCTGATAATCCATCGTTCCATCACCGTCAAGGTCGAAATCACCCGCAACGACGAATAGGTTAGTTTGTTTGCTGTCCCATACGAGATTAGCAATTATATCGCCGACAAGTATAGGATTCTTCGGGTCAGACCTGACAATTCTTGCGGTAGATATATTTTTAGCAACGTTAAATACCTCGATTTCACCTTTGCCGACACCGTCTCTGGGTATGGGAACATTTCTATTGTATACCGCGAATGTCAATCCGGGATAAACACGGTCTTGGCTGCCGAGGTTAATGTGTACTGTTTTACTGTATTCGTCCAAAAGCATTACTTCACCATCCGGAACACGCGCGGCAACTTCCATATCCGGCGAGCCGACAATCTGCCTGAGCTGTTCTCTGGCTTGTTTTAGAGTCTCGGAGGCGACGTTTAATTCAGCCCTTGCCCGAAGCAGGTTTTGACTAAGTTCTTCATTTTTTTCTCGTTCTTTCTCGAGATCAACCCATAACATCTTGACTTGGTCTTCGGTTTTCTGTTCCATCAGAGCTTTAAGGGCGTCAAAACTTCTCTGAACCTCATTTGTTTTGGCGGTAAGCCTGCTTTTTTCATCAAGCAGTTCTTGTTCCTTTTGGGAGATTGCTTTTACGGCGTCATCAAACTTCTGCTGAAGCTCTTCTATCTGGTTTTCCAATGACTGAACTGAAACATTAGAAGTATCAAGCTTGTTTTTGAGTCTGTTTATGGTTCCTATTAAACCCATCGTATTTACATCTACAACCGTTATATCAGGATAGTCATTGCTTAATGCCAAAGCTATTTCCGATACTTTGGTGTTTATGTTTTGAGCTTTAACCTCAGCCGAGGTTTCCTCACGCGGGGCTCCGAGAATGAAATAAGCCATATCATCGACATAGCCGAGCAGCAGATCCACGTAGTTTTGGCGAGGGGGCTTTGTTCCGATAAGCGAACCTCGATTTGCCCATTGCCGAGCATCTATAAGTTCGTTATGCTGGGTTTGCATTTCTGCATTTGCCTTCAGTTGTTTTTCGAGATTCAGATATAAAACCACGGCTACGACAGTAGCGATTAAAAAAAGCACAATAAAAATTCCGCCTGCGGCAACCCACGGATTACCTTGTGGTCTTTTACCCATAGCCATCACTTTAACTCCTTAGATAATGATACGGAGAATCCGCCCGGTTCAGCTAAAAACACCGCCGGGGCTTATCTAAAATCCCCATGAAACCCGTATTATCGGGCATTTTGATTGAAAAGTCAACTCAAAAAGTCACAATAATGCCCATTTTAGCAGGGGATTAACGAACTTTGTATCGGCGAATCAGGCCGCTTGCAATAGCGCAATTCTCTTTAGAATCAAAGCTTATCTAAAAGGTTAGGCAGCTCTGAGATGCCGTAAATTACGTGTTTTGGAGCGGCTTGCGGGCCGGGGGGCGGTTTTTTATGGATTCCGGACGGGCAAATGATATGGATTGTAGAAAAACCTAAGCTGTTGGGTGCGACAAAATCCTTTCTTGCATTATCACCGATGTAAACGCAATTTTCGCCTTGGACATTCAAAATTTTCAGCATTTTTTCAAAAGCCGCCGGCGAAGGCTTCCAGAACTCCCTGCCCAGCTCTTCTGTATAAATTATGCATTTAAAAAACTTTTCTATTCCCAAAGCCTCGACCTTGAGTTTTTGGCCCGGCAAATAACCGTCCGTAATTAAACCCAAATTGTATTTTCTGTTCAGTAAATCAAGCACGTCGCGGCTTTGCTGCGGCAGTTTAATATTCGGTTTATGATTTCGGAAGACTTCTATAAGCTCTGTAATGTCAGATTCGCTGTAGCGTATGCCCAGATTATCGAGTGCGGCATTAAAGGTTTTATCGTAATTCTGCGATTCGAATTGAGCCGATAATTCTTTTGTAATTTTCGGGGCATTACATTGTTCGTGACGGCTGCTGATAAATTCGGCAACGGCGGCAAAACCGCTTTTATAATAGTCCTGCTCCTCATAGAGCGTGCCATCAAGGTCAAAAATCACAGCTTTAATCATTTATATACCTCAAAACGTATTTTAGTATATAATACTATATCGGAAAAAGTTGTCCGGCAAACAGTAAAATTTATTATAGGCAAAAAATGGCGAAACAGAGATTACAAAGAATTTTAGCAGCCGCGGGCGTGGCCTCGCGAAGAAAATGCGAACAAATGATACTTGACGGTGAAATCGAGGTAAACGGCAAGGTTGTAAAAACGCTGCCGGTTTTTGCCGACCCGCATCAGGACAAAATTACGGTCAACGGCCAGAAAATCCGTCAGGCTAAGCCGGTCTATTATATGCTGAATAAGCCCAAAGGTGTTTTATGCACGAATTTCGACCCGGACGGCAGGCGCCTTGCGATAGATATGGTTGATTCCAGCCAAAGGGTACATTGTGTAGGAAGGCTCGATATGGACTCATCCGGCCTGCTTATCCTGACAAATGATAATGATTTGACTAATCGGCTTACTCACCCCAAATACGAAATTTCCAAGACTTATTCGGTCGAGGTGAAAGGCCGAATCAGTTCCGAAATGCAGGAAAAACTTCAAAAGGGCGTTTGGCTGGCTGAAGGGAAAACCAAGGCCGCCTCAGTTAAGGTTTTGCATAGAGGCAGAGATGTTACCCGGCTGGAAATCACTATCAAACAAGGTTTGAATCGCCAAATTCGCAG
>Ga0265293_10000549_pt1 | contig 88619 bp, 78 predicted proteins | sample Munlanlewell138R_FD_192505 | JGI IMG/M metagenome (GOLD analysis project Ga0265293, IMG submission 192505) | Leachate microbial communities from a municipal landfill in Southern Ontario, Canada - Leachate well 138R | ecosystem: Engineered > Solid waste > Landfill > Unclassified | place: Canada... | reverse complement strand
TTAATTAAGCAAAAAGAATTTGTTTTTGAAAGGGACTTATTTTCTGGATAATTTCTTGTTTTACAAGGTATCTAGGGCGATACAGAGTTATTTTTATCTATTTTTGAAAAGTTTCGGATGCTAGTGTATTAGGGTAAAATATACAGTATTGTTTTTTGTGTAATACTTTACTTTATCACAAAATGCATAATGCAAATAGGTTACTTTTTTGTTATTCAGGAAAAAATATTGCAAAAACAACCCATTAAATCAGGGATATTCAATGGCCTAACCCAAACAATCTGTTCTATCCAAATACTCGCAAATCCCCATCTTTTTATATCTTTGCATCTTCTTATTAAATTATACAACACCAACGCTTTATGGATTACAATTTCTCTGCAATAGATAGTAAATGGCAACAGTACTGGAAAGAAAACAGAACCTATAAGGTTGATATTGATACATCCAGACCAAAATTTTACGTTCTCGATATGTTCCCATACCCATCGGGTGCAGGGTTGCATGTTGGGCATCCACTTGGGTACATTGCTTCCGATATTTACTCGCGCTATAAGCGTTTGCAAGGATTTAACGTGCTTCACCCCATGGGCTACGATGCGTTTGGATTGCCAGCCGAACAGTACGCCATACAAACGGGTCAGCATCCGGCCATAACCACCGAAATAAATATAAAACGATACCGAGAGCAGCTCGATAAGATTGGTTTTAGCTACGATTGGGACCGCGAGGTACGCACCTGCAGTCCCGATTACTACCATTGGACCCAGTGGACTTTTGTGAAAATGTTTAAGCATTGGTACAACAATACCACACAAAAAGCTGAGCCCATTGAGGTTCTAATTGCTGAGTTCGAGAAGAATGGTAACGCTAAGGTTAATGCAGCTTGTAGCGAGGTTGAACCTTTCTCTGCTAATGAGTGGGGTAGCATGAACGAAAAGCAGCAGCAGGAAATATTGCTGGCCTATCGCCTTGCATACCTTGCCGATACTATGGTAAACTGGTGCCCTGCATTGGGAACGGTACTGGCCAACGATGAGGTAAAGGAGGGCTGCTCCGTGCGTGGTGGTCATCCAGTTGAACAGCGCAAAATGAGACAATGGTGCCTTCGCATTTCTGCCTATGCCGAGCGGTTGCTGAATGATTTGGATACGCTCGACTGGTCCGACTCGCTAAAAGAGATACAACGCAACTGGATTGGTCGCTCCGAGGGTGCTGAGGTTACTTTTAAGGTTGATGGTTCTGATAATGGTATTTTGGTATTTACCACTCGTCCCGATACAATTTATGGTGCAACCTTTATGGTGCTTGCACCCGAAAGTGAGCTGGTTAGCGAGCTAACCACCCCCGAGCATAAGCAGGCTGTTGAGGAGTATATTACTATGGCCAAGCGCAAAACAGAGCGTGAGCGTCAAACGGAGGTTAAAAAGGTCTCAGGTCAGTTCACTGGTAGCTACGCCATAAACCCATTTACAGATACGAAAATTCCCATCTGGATAAGCGAATATGTGTTAGGTGGCTATGGCACTGGAGCCATTATGGCGGTTCCTGCCCACGATAGTCGCGACTTTGTTTTTGCCAAAACCTTCGGATTGCCCATTGTGCAAACGGTTATTCAGCAGGGCGAAACCCCAACCGACCCCGAAACCTGGACCGAATCGTACGATGCCAAGGAGGGGATTGTAATTAATAGCGATACTTTTAATGGCCTTGAGGTTCAGGAGGCTATTAGCACCATAAACCAGAATATTGAGAAGCAGGGTCTTGGTCGATGCAAGGTCAACTATCGTCTGCGCGATGCTATTTTTAGTCGCCAGCGCTACTGGGGCGAGCCTTTCCCAGTTTACTACAAGGATGGTATGCCCTACACTATTGATGAGGATAAGCTACCCCTTGAACTGCCCGAGGTTGATGCTTACTTGCCCACCGAAAAGGGCGAGCCACCCTTAGGTCGTGCTAAGAATTGGCAAACGGCCGAAGGTTACCCCTACGAGCTAAGCACCATGCCTGGGTTTGCCGGTTCATCGGCATACTACCTTAGGTATATGGACCCTAAGAACGATAAGGAGTTGGTGTCGAAGGAAGCCAACGAATATTGGGAGAATGTGGATTTATATATTGGTGGTACCGAGCACGCAACGGGTCACTTGGTTTACTCGCGATTTTGGAATAAATTTCTTTTCGACCTTGGGTATGTTTGTAAAAATGAGCCATTTAAAAAGCTTGTTAACCAAGGAATGATTCAGGGACGCTCCAACTTTGTGTACCGAATAAATCCCGAGAAAATGGCCGAGTATGTTCTGTGGGAACATCTTAAGGATAAAAAATTGGGAGTTGAATTTGTTCGTAATTACCGAATTGGTAACAGTAAATTCGACTTCTTCAGTCCAGATGCCAAGCTGCTTATCGAGGTTAAGAAACAGCAGTCGCTCGAAAAAGTGGCAGAACCATACGAAGCGCTTGCAGCCGAAAAAGGGTACAAGCTGCTTCTTATCCCCATTCAAGATTTTATGGGTATACAGGAAGAGGTGCTACATCGCATAAAAGAGGCCATTGAGGGTAAGGATGTTCCCGCTTTTGTTGAAAAAGGGCATATCGAAAAATTCTCTGCCTTCGTATCAAAAAATATTCCCGGTCGCGAGCATTACTCCGATGAAATTCACGTAGACATTAGCCTTGTAGAGAACGATATACTTGATATTGATAAATTCCGCGAGTGGCAGCCTCATCTCTCAAATGCCCGTTTTCTTCTTGAAGATGATAAGTATGTTTGTGGATGGGCTGTTGAGAAGATGAGTAAGAGTATGTACAACGTGGTAAATCCCGATGATATTGTTGAGAAGTATGGAGCCGATACGCTTCGTATTTATGAAATGTTCCTTGGTCCGTTGGAGCAGTCGAAACCTTGGGATACCAATGGTATTGATGGGGTTCTCAAGTTCCTTCGCCGACTATGGCGCCTTGCGCATGATGCTAACAATGAACTTTGCATAAGCAATGAGCCAGCAACCAACAGCGAGCTAAAGGTTCTTCATAAAACCATTAAAAAGATATCCGATAATATTGAGAAATTTAGCTTTAACACGGGTGTTTCGGCGTTTATGATATGTGTAAACGAGCTTAACGACCTAAAATGTAATAAGCGCGAGGTGCTTGAGCCACTTACCATTATTATTGCGCCCTATGCGCCGCATACTGCCGAAGAGTTGTGGCATTTGCTTGGGCATAACGAGAGTGTTTTTAGTGCGCAGTGGCCAGAATTTAAAGAGGAATATCTTGTTGAGGATTCGTTCACTTGCCCCATTTCGTTTAACGGAAAAACTAGGTTTACGCTTGAAATTCCTTTAAATCTTCCAAAGGATGAGGTTGAAAAACTTGTTTTTGATAACGAGCAAACCGCACGCTTCCTCGAAGGTAAAACACCAAAAAAAGTTATTGTTGTGCCTAATAAAATTGTAAATATAGTGATGTAACAGCATAAAAAAACCTCGCTTACCAAAGCGAGGTTTTTTTATTATAAGTGTTTTTTACCATCCCATTCCACATCCCATTCCTCTTCCACCCATACCGCCACCTCGGCCGCCACGGGCACCTCTTCCGCCTCTGCCCATTACACCAGCACCTCTGCCTGCTCCAGTTCCTCTACGGGTGTTGTATACTGCTTTCTGTTCGTCGGTTAGGTTGCTTGCAACGCTAGCCCTGTGGGTAGCGCTACTTTTCTGAATTTTTGTTCTAATAACGCCCATTTCATCAATAATACTGTTTATCTCGTTTAGGTTAGGGTTATTAACAGCCTGTAAACTCCTTAGCTGTGCACGTTTCACGTTAAGCTCATTATGCAGCTGTGTCATATCTTGCAAATGGGTGGTTCTAAGCTGCGTTATTTTCTCGTTCTGCTCAGGGGTTAAGTTAAGGATGCATTGTCCACTGTAGTATGGCCTATCGGCATCATTAACCATTGTGCCCGTTCTGTTGGCGTAGAACCTGCCCTGACCAACGGCATTGTTTGCATACCCTCGACCCTGTCCGCGCTGTGCGAAAATGTCGGTTGTTGTGGTTAGCGCTGCGGCCACTATGGCTACAGTCACAAATAGTTTTAATTTTCTCATAGCAATATTTGTTTTTTTAGTTTATACATTTTGATTAATTACTGTTTATTACGCTAGTAAAATTTTTATTCGTTTACTCTTCTGTTCCGTCTATTGTTCGACCTGTTTTGGTGTAGGCGTCGTTGTTCTAATTCGAATTTTCGTTGCCCATTTTGCATTCCTCGTGTAAACATTCGCAGTAATTGGTCGTATTGCTCGGGCGAGCAAACCTCGCGAAGCGTAATAAAATGGGTAATGGTTGCTTGCTGTTGCTCAACGTGTAGTCTTCCTATTTCGTGAGCCAAGCTGTCTAGTAATTCTCGTTGAGGCTCATTACTTCTTAGTTCGCTCATTATCAAACTGTAATGGTCTTTTAGCGCAATCTTAATATTTCGGGTTTGCTCGGCATAGTCGGCTCTCATCTTTTCAAATAACTCTTCTTGCTCTGCGCTAAACTTTAGGTTGTTGGCTATCATTTGCGAATGATTTGCTCTGGTTCTTCTTATTTCGCTTTGCAATGGAGCATTTGGTGCTGGTTTAGGTTTGTAAAACCACATTGTGCCAACAATGGCAAGGTTTATGGCAACTGATAAAACCAGGGTTCCTATTATTAATCTATTTTTTGTTGTGGCGTTCATAGTTTTGGTTTTATTCGTTGGTATCTAAATTATCGTAGGGCGAAAATACTTCGTTGGGGAGGTACTCTTCTGCTATCTGTGTCCAGCTGTTAATCTGTTCGTAGCTGTTCCTTTCTGAAACCCACGTATTAAAAAGTGCTCCTAAGGTTATGCCTAGTACTATTCCTGCTGCTGCAATAGATGCTATTGTTGTTCTGCGCATAGTTATAATGGGCGTTGCAGAAGGAATATGCTCATCCTGTAATTTTGCCCAAACCTTCGAGGCTAGAAAAGGGTTCGCTTTAAACTCATCTTTTTCAGTTTCAATACTTGTGTATACCGATTTTAAATTTTCGAGTTTTTGCCTACAATCACTGCATTTGGCTAAGTGTTCTTTAGTAGCTTCTTGCGCTGATTCGCTAAGATTGCCATCTAAAAAATTTAGAAAATCAATATTTATCTTTTTGCAGTTCATTTTACTTCCCTTTAATTAGTTAGACACAGCTTTTTGTTAAAACTTGCGCCAAATTCAAATTATTTTTGCATTTCCTTTAGTAAGTGCTTCTGCAGATTCGTTTTTGCCCTAAATAGAAGCGACTCAACCGACGATAGGGTTAGTTCCATAACCTCAGCAATTTCTTTATACGCTAAATCTTGGTACTTGCTTAAAACGAAGGCTGTTCGTTGGTTCCTTGGTAGCTTGTTAATGGCATTGCTAAGCATTTTTTTATTCTCCTCCTGTTCAATTCTATCATCGGCTCTGGGGGTGTAGTGGTCTTCAATATCTCTGGGTTTCGTCAGTTCGTCTTTGGATGTAAAAAAATCTTCAATTCTTTGAAGTATTTTATGTTGTTGCTGTTTGCGTATATGGTTTAGCGATTTGTTTACAGCAATCCGATAAATCCAGGTTGATAGCTTCGCTTCGCTTCTAAAGGTACTTAACGACTGGTAAATCTCAATAAACACTTCTTGGGCAATATCTTCAGCATCGGCGTAGGAGTGTACAAACCCTCGGCACGTTTTTATAACCAGCGCCTGATACCTGTTCACAACCTCTTCAAAAGCCTTATGGCTATTGTGCTTCAGTATATCGTTTATGAGTTCATTGTCGGTCATTCGATGATATTGATTGTAAAACAGGAATTACAAACTTGTTACTGCTTTGACACGTTCAATTTACAAAACTTGCGCATAAAACTAAATTTGTACAACTTTTTTTGTGTATTTTCGATTATCATAATTTAACTTAATACATTTGTGGTAAATATATGGCTATGGGTATTCGAACAAAGATGATGCTTGGCTTTATTATACTGGCCTCAATGCTCTTTATTTCGGGGGCAATTTCGGTTTTTGAACTTACTAAGCTAGGTAAATCAATTAAAGGGCTTATACACGATAATTACAAAAGCATTGATTACTCTAGGAGTATGCTTGATGCGCTGGACGAGCAGGAGAATGCTTTGCTTTTTAAGATTTCTGGAGATTCTATTCATTCAAGGCAGCAGTTTAGCAGGGCCGACAAGATTTTGCGAACTAATTTAGATAGCGCCAGTAACAATTTGAACTTGGTTAGTGAGCATCAGCAGGTGGACTCGGTAAGGGTTTCATACGAGAAGTTTTATGCCTGTGCAGCAGCCAATTTCAACGATGTAAACTTCTCGATAAATAGCTACATTAGTGTTACTAACCCCTTGCTAATAGAGGTAAACGAGCACGTTAAAAACTTGATAACGATTAACCAGCAGGATTTGTCGAAATCAGCAGCATTTCTCGAAACCAGCGCACAGCGCGCATCACTGCCTGGCTTAATAGTTATTATTACCAGCCTAATTTTTACCTTAATATTTACGTATTTGGTTCATCACTATTTTGTGTCGCCAATTTTGCGATTAACAAAGGGTATTAACGATTTTATTAAGTTTCGCAAACCTTTTGAAGTGCCTCTTGAAACAAAGGATGAGTTTTATAAACTTAAAGAGTCAATCGTCAACCTAATTTCGCTCACTAAGACTTCTGGTCGGAAGTAAGTTTTTTATTATGCGCTCACATATCATTATACGCTATATAGGCCTTGTGCTTCTACTTAGCTCGGGCTTAATGTTCGTTTCGTTTTTAATTTCGGTTATTAATGCCGACAGTGGTCGTATTCCATTGTTGCTTAGTACTATACTTACTGCGCTTATCGGTATTTTCCCATTTATATTTGTGCCAGCATCAAATCAAATTTCGCATAAAGAGGGGTACGTTATTGTGGTATCCAGCTGGCTTCTAATCTGTTTCTTCGGAATGTTGCCCTATTTACTTTGGGGAGGCGAATTTTCGCTTGCTAATGCTTGGTTCGAGAGTGTTTCGGGGTTTACTACAACAGGCTCAACAATACTTAATGATGTTGAAGCGCTGCCAAAAGGATTACTTTTTTGGCGGTCGGCAACCCATTGGCTGGGAGGGATAGGTGTTATTCTGTTTATGCTAATAATTGTGCCAGCGCTTGGCAAGGCTCGAATGTCACTATCGAGGCTCGAAATGTCGCCATTGGCTAAAACAAATTTTCACTATAAAACCAATAAAACCCTTCGAATTGTGCTTATGGTTTACCTAGGGCTTACCCTGGCGCAAACCATATTGCTGTATGTTTTTGGTATGAATTTTTTCGACGCCATAACCCATTCGTTTGGAACGGTTGCAACCGGAGGGTTCTCGCCAAAGAATGCTAGCATAGGCTTTTATAACAGCATAAGCATTGAGATTGTAGTAATTGTATTTATGTTTTTGGCGGGTATGCATTTTGGAGTTCTGTACTCAATGTTTACGTTCAAAAATAACAAGTGGTACAAGTCCTCAATATTACAATTTTATGGATTGTCAATTTTAGTTGGTATTTTAGTCGTAACTTTTAATGCTTGGGGCTCAACATACGACACGTTTCTGCAGGCACTTAGGCAAAGTGCATTTCAGGTTGTTTCAATTGCTACCACAACAGGTTACGCCACATACAATACAACCTTATGGCCCTCGTTTTCAATTATGGTTCTTATTTATTTTACACTTCAGTGTGCTTGCGCCGGGTCAACCGCTGGTGGTATTAAAGTTGATAGGATAGTTATATTTTACCAATCGTTAAAACGACAAGTGCTTAAACTTCAGCATCCGCAAGCGGTTATACCTGTTAGGGTTGATGGGCAAGTTGTTGAAGATGATGTTGTTGATTCGGTTCTGGTGTTTATTGTGCTGTATATCGTAATCCTTTTTCTTAATGGCTTAGCCCTTACCGCTATGGGGGTTGATTTAACCACGGCTTTTTCGGCCTCGGCAGCAACCATTGGCACGGTTGGTCCAGGGTTTGGCGAGGTGGGGTCGGTCTCAAATTTTGCTTTAATTCCCGATTTAGGGAAAGTGCTTCTAACGCTAAATATGCTACTCGGGCGTCTGGAAATTTTTGGACTCGTGCTCATCGTTTTTATGAAATGGTGGCGTTAGCAGCTAATTTCACTCTTAATAGATACTTGTTACTATGATTCCATACCTTCAGGTTGAAGATATTAGCAAATCGTTTGGCGATTTGGTTCTTTTTAACAACTTAAAGTTTACCATTGGTAAAGACCAGCGCGTGGGGCTAATTGCTCGTAATGGAGCCGGTAAAACCACGTTGCTCAGAATTATTGCAGGGGTCGAGTCGAAGGACTCGGGTTCCATTGTTTGGCAAAATGATTTACGGTTAGGTTATCTCGACCAAAATCCTATTCTCGACCCTCAAAAGTCAATAATTGAGAACGTGTTTGCATCAAGTGAACACAAAGGCGAAGCAATTTTGGCATATCAAAAAGCAATGGCTTCGCATAGTAAGCACGATATGCAGGAGGCGCTGGACCTTATGGAGAAGTATAACGCTTGGGATATTGATGTTAAAGCACGCCAAATTCTTACCCAGCTTAAAATTACAGACCTCGACCAATCGGTTACCACGCTTTCGGGCGGTCAGCAAAAACGTGTGGCGCTTGCAGCGGCCCTTATAAACGAGCCCGATTTTTTAATGCTCGACGAGCCCACCAACCACCTTGACCTTGAGATGGTAGAGTGGCTCGAAGAATTTCTGAAAACTTGCCGAATTACCCTGCTGATGGTTACGCACGACCGATTTTTCTTAAATAGGGTGTGTACCGATATAATTGAATTTGACCACAAGGAGCTATACTGGTATAAAGGGAACTACGCATACTATATAGAGAAGCGACAGGAGCGTATTGAGGCCCGAAGTGCACAGGTTGATAAAGCATCAAACCTGCTAAAAAAGGAACTCGACTGGATGAGGCGTTCTCCGCCAGCCAGAACTACCAAAGCAAAATACCGAATAGATGCATTCTATGAGCTTAGAACGAAGGCCTCTCAACGTTTTGGTAGCAACGATGTTAGAATAAAAGTAGGTGCCGCTAGGTTAGGAAAAAAAATTCTTGAGGCAAAGGGCTTGCATAAATCCTTTGGCGATATTACCATTTTAAAAGATTTTTCGTACACCTTTAATCGTTACGAGCGCCTTGGTATTGTGGGCGATAATGGAACAGGAAAATCTACCTTTATTAATATTCTAACTCAATCAATACCGGCTGATAAGGGCGTAATTGAGGTTGGTGAAACCGTTGTGTTTGGGTACTACCGACAGGAGGGGATGGTTATTCGTGAGGATATGAAGGTAATTGACGTTGCCCGCGAGGTGGCCGAAGTGGTTACGCTTGGCGATGGGAAAACCCTTTCGGTATCGCAATTTCTGAATATGTTTCTGTTTGCCCCCGAGGTGCAAAATGCGTACGTAAATAAGCTTAGTGGGGGCGAAAAACGTAGGCTTTACCTGCTTACCATACTTATGCGTAGTCCAAATTTCCTAATTCTCGACGAGCCTACAAACGACCTTGACATAGAAACGCTTAACGTTTTAGAGAACTATCTCGAAAGCTTTCCGGGCGTGGTATTGGCCGTTTCGCACGATAGGCACTTCCTCGAAAAGGTGGTTGACGGGTTGCTTATTTTTGAAGGGGATGGCGAAATTAGCGGGTTTCCGGGTTCGTATACCGACTACTACGATTGGAAAAATGAGCAGCAGCGTATTCAGCAGCAGGAAGCTAAGGTTGAAGTTGCAAAACCAAAGCCCAAACCAGCCACCGATAAGCCTCGTAAGCTAACTTTTGCCGAGCGTAAGGAGATGGACACACTATCCGACGAGATTGAGAAGCTAGAGAACGAGAAGGCAGAACTTGAGCAGCTTATTAACAGCGGAACGCTACACCACGAGGAGCTAGCTATGCAAGCCAAGCGCATTGCCGATTTAATCAGCTTGCTCGATACCAAGGGCGAACGATGGCTCGAGTTGATGGAGATTGACGAGAATGCAGGGTGATGTGATGGGTTGATGAGGTTAAGGTTAAGGTTAAGGTTAAGGTTAAGGTTAAGGTTGAGGCTGAGGTTGAGGTTGAGGAGAAAGTAGTGGGCAGTGAGCAGGATGGTGACAGAGGCTCTCGAAGTCACCGATTAATCATCGAAATAAAACAATCTGCGCAAATTTACCTTCGGTGAATTCGCAAAGGGCGCTCAGTTGTGTAATCTGTGGACAATTAAATAATCTGTGCTAATCTGCGTAATTTGTGGACAAAACCCCAGTGAAAATCAGTTTAATCAGTTTCATCAGTGTTCCATATCTTTACGCCTTTGCGAGAAATAAATTCCATAGTTTGAGTTGATGGAAATCGATGAAAATGCAGGTCAACTCTTCGGTTAACTATCAACCCTACCCATTCCCTTTTTAAACATAAAGCCAATATAAACACTGAATACCAGCGTGGTAGCAGCCTGAATGTAGAAAGGCGTGGCCACAAGTACTTCGCTTGTTTTAAGAATAAGGGTTATGGCAATAAACTTTACGGCATAGTAAAGGGCCTTGCTCAAAATAATTGAGCTAAGTATTGATGCGAAGGCATTCTTGGTTCTCTTCAATAGAAAGTAAAATAGCCAAACATTTAAAACCAGCTCGCCCGAAATAAGTAGCATCTTATAAAACACAGGATGTGCCGAAACTAGAAAACTGAAAAGCGGAAGCGTGAGGGCGATAATATATGCATTTCGCTTTGTGGTGTGAACTAGTGCCAAAACTAGTGCAATTCGCATTGGCTCAATCAGGTACAGCGGAAAGCTGAGCATATGCGAAATGGTGGGTATAAGGTAAATAAAAGCCAGTGCAAAAATGTCGAATAAAACGTATGCTATGGTTTTTCTTGTGGTTATGGGCATAGTAGTCATAATAGTATCGTTTAGCGTTTAAGGTATTTTACCACTCTTTTTACTTGCAGTTTTGTAACGTATTAATGCAAATATATGAGTATTTACGTCTTTTTTGTATATTTAAGCCGAATTATCTTGTAAATCATAATAAGCAATTAAGGTATGAAGCGAAGAGATTTTCTGAAAAAAGGGCTAGGTGCAGGGTTGCTAGCCGGAGCATTCCTAAAGGTTAGCGGTGCTGCGTCCTTGTCAGGCGTTGGCAAATCAAACCCTAGCAAGCCATTCGACCTGGTTGCTGTTATGGGCGGCGAGCCCATTCCAATGTTCGATAAGGCCATTGCTGCATTGGGAGGCATTGGCAAGTTTGTAAAGAGTGGTCAAACGGTTGTTATTAAACCCAATATTGGCTGGGATACCGCTCCCGAATTGGGTGGCGACACAAATCCTGAGCTGGTTGGGCACCTAGTTAAACAGTGTTTAAAAGCGGGTGCCAAAGATGTGTTTGTTTTCGACAATACCTGCGATACGTGGAACCGGTGCTATGCCAACAGCGGCATTGAAGATGCGGTGAAAAATGCCGGAGGTAAAATTGTGCCAGGTAATACCGAGAATTACTACAAAACTGTTTCAATACCCAATGGCAAGCGTCTTAAAGAGGTCAAGGTACACGAGCTTATTTTAAACTCCGATGTGTTTATTAATGTTCCAATTCTTAAGCACCACAGCTCGGCTAAGATTACCGTATGCCTTAAAAACCTTATGGGCGTTGTGTGGGATAGGCGCTATTGGCATCGCAACGATTTGCATCAGTGTATAGCCGATTTTGGCACGTGGTGTAAACCCGACCTCAATATTGTAGATGCGTACAGGGTTATGACTCAGAATGGTCCTCGTGGGGTTAGTCAGGCCGATTTGGTTATGAAAAAGACCCTTATCATTTCAACCGATATGGTTGCCGCCGATTCCGCAGCCTCAAAAATATTCGGAGTTGAACCTTCGGAGGTGAATCATATTAAAATGGCTCACGAAATGGGTGTGGGTAATATGAATTTAGACGAGCTAAATATTGAACGTTTAAGGGTATAACATAGTATATTATGCAAAAGTTATTTTCGCTACGTTGGCTTCGCAGGCTGTTAGCTTTGGTGTATTTTTTATTTTTTGTATTCATATTTGTCGACTTTTCTCATACCTTTTCCGAAGGCTTTATACGTGGCTTTTTATATCCACAGTTCACCCCTTCATTACTTAAGTTTATTAAGGTTGGCGGCATTTTTGCCACGGGTTTTATAGCTGTTTCTCTACTCACTTTGTTATTTGGAAGAGTTTACTGTTCGGTTCTTTGCCCTCTGGGTATTTTTCAGGATTTTATTGCCAGATTTCGCATAAAGAAGCAGAGGTATAAATATTTAAAGCCTCTTAATATTCTTCGATACTCGGTGCTCTCCCTGGTTATTATTTTAGCATTGTCGGGTTCGGTATTTTTACTGTACACGCTGGACCCGTACAGCTTTGCAGGTAGAATTTTTTCGAACTTAGTTAGGCCAGTGTATTATAGTGCAAACAATGTGCTAGCTAGCATACTGGGTATTTTTAATAGCTATGCGCTTCATAAGGTCGATTTTGTAGGTGTGCCTTGGCAAGGAGTTGCCATAGTTGCTGGGTTAACTGCACCCCTTATTTTTGTTGCTTGGCGCTGGGGCCGACTTTTTTGTAATTCTCTTTGTCCGGTGGGTGCTTTTCTTAGCCTTATTTCGCGATACTCAATTTTTAAGTTAACAATCGACGAAAATGTGTGCACAGTTTGTAATAGGTGCTCTCGCAGCTGCAAGGCAAGCTGTATTGATATTAAGGAAAAAACGATTGACTTTTCCAGATGCGTTGCGTGCTATAATTGTGTTGATAGTTGCAAGGAGGGGGGTATTGGTTACAAATTTGCATATTCGGGCAGCAAAACGGTGTCGGTAACAAGTCCAAACCCCTCGCGCCGAAACTTTATTGCCAACTTTACTGGGTTAATGGTAGGGGCATCGTTGCTAGGTAAATCGTTAAAGTCTATTGCCCAAGGAAAAGGGAGAGGATTAGATGTTAGCAACCCCGAATTGGGTAAGTCAACAGCTGGGCATCGGCCTAACAGCCGCTTGGCGCCCATTACTCCGCCAGGGTCCGACAATCAAAAAGATTTTTTAAACGCATGCATCGCCTGCCACCTTTGCGTTACGGTTTGCCCTACCCATGTTATTCAACCATCAATTAGCCAGTATGGCTTGTTGGGCTTGCTACAGCCTCACATGGATTTCCATTCGGGTTTTTGTAATTTCGAGTGTACTCTTTGTGGTGATATTTGCCCCACGGGCGCAATTCGTCCGCTAGAGCTCGACACAAAAAAACGAACGCAACTTGGCAAAGCGAAATTTCATATGGGCAATTGTATTGTTCGCGTGGATAGAACCGATTGCGGAGCTTGCTCAGAGCATTGTCCAACCAAAGCCGTACATATGGTTCCGTGGGATGGTTTACTGCTACCCGAGGTTGATGAAGATATTTGTATAGGCTGTGGTGCTTGCGAGTATGCATGCCCTACCACACCATACAAAGCAATTTTTGTAAATGGAAATGTTAATCACCAGGTGGCACAAATGCCAAAGGAAACTAGCGACGACCCTCGAGAGTCCGATGTGGATGATTTTCCGTTCTAATTTCTCACAGAATATGAAAACATCAATATAAAACACTTTAAAATTAGGTAATATGAAAACCAGACAACTTTTTTATGCCTTAGCGCTCGGCTTATTTTTGTTTGTATCATGCAACCCAGCATCAAAAACAAAGGTTAACAATTGGGCAATTGCATTACACGGAGGGGCTGGCGCAATGACACCTGATAACTATACCGATGAGCAAATTCAGGAACTTGAAACCGAGCTAAAAAATGCTTTAGCAATTGGCGAGGATATTCTTAAAAATGGCGGGTCCAGTCTCGATGCAGTTGAAAAGGTGGTTAACTACCTTGAGGATTGCCCACTTTTTAATGCCGGTCGTGGTGCCGTATTTACCAACGACGGCAAGAATGAGCTCGATGCGGCCATAATGTTTGGTAAGGATTTAACAGCAGGCGCTGTTGCCGGTGTTGGCGATATTAAGAACCCTATTTCTGCTGCTCGAAGGGTTATGGAAAATTCCCCTCACGTGCTGATGGTAGGCAAGGGGGCGTCACTTTTCGCTTCGCAAAATGGAATCGAAATTGTTGATAGTTCCTACTTCTATACCGAAAAAAGTTACCAAGCATTGCAGCGTGCACTCGAGCGTGATAAAAAGATGGGTACGGTTGGTTGTGTTGCCCTCGATATTGAGGGTAATTTGGCTGCTGCAACATCAACTGGCGGAATGACCAATAAACGGTATGGTAGGGTGGGCGATGTGCCAATAATTGGGGCAGGAACCTATGCAAACAATAGCACATGTGCCATTTCGGCAACTGGGCACGGCGAGTTCTTTATCCGCTACACCGTTGCACATGATATTTCAGCCTTAATGCAGTACAAAGGACTTTCACTTGATATGGCTGCAGATGAAGTGGTTCAGAGAAAACTTGTGGCTGTAGGCGGTGAGGGTGGTATTATTGCAGTTGATAAATGGGGAAATGTGCATCTTTCTTTTAATTCCTTGGGAATGTTTAGGGCGTTTGCCACTGAAAATGGGGAAAGAGGGGTTGGCATTTTTTAGCCGCGTATTGTTTTTGTCCTATTATTTCTTTATTTTTAAAAGTTTAATCATTAAACCTAATTAATCTTAAAACTATGGAGAAAAAATTGGATTTTGGACAACTTCTTTCAAATGCAGTTTCACTCGGTTTGAAAAATTTCCCATCATTGATTGGATGTTTGGTTCTTTGGATTTTAACCATTTGGATTCCTTACGTGAATGTTGGAACAACTATCGCTATTGTAACCCTTCCGGCTGCAATAAGTAGAGGAAAGATAATTTCGCCTCTTGAAATTTTCGACAAGAAATACTATAAGTTTATGGGAGAGTTTTTTTTAGTTACAGGACTAAGGTCACTAATTATTTTTCCGGCTATGCTTTTTCTGCTCATCCCTGGTATGGTGCTTTCAATTGCCTATAGCTTATCAACATTGCTAGTTGTTGACAAAGGCATGGGTGCATCAGAGGCGCTTAAACTTAGTAATAACCTTACCTATGGTAATAAGTGGACTATGTTTTTAGCGGAATTGGTTGTAGGAATATGCATTTTGATAGTATTTTCATTGCTAAGTTTGTTGTCGAACTTTTTAGGTTACATTGTGGTAGTTTTAATAATGCCCATAGTTTTGGGTTTAACTGCGAGTATTTACGGACAGCTTGCAGGTGATGTACCTGAGGAGTAGATTTAAGAAACGTAAAATATTGAAGAAAAAAAGGTGCCTTTTCGGGGCACCTTTTTTTTATAATTACCCCTTACCACTAAAAAAATATTGCTTGTTTATATTGTCTATTCCGATTTTAATATCTACATTTGACCAATTGGTTTAACCATTTAGTCAAACATTGAAAATTAATTGCAAAGCGGAATAAAACCCTGTAAACAAGATGACTGAAAAGGATAAGCAAACGGAAGAGAAAATTTTTGAAGCAGCTACCGCTGTTTTCATTGAAAAGGGGATGGCCGGTACTCGGATGCAGGAAATTGCCGATCGTGCAGGAATAAATAAATCGTTATTGCATTACTACTTTCGAACAAAAGAGCGACTGTTTACTGCAGTGTACGAAGTGATTGTTAGACAGTTATTTCAAAAAATTGCTCCGATGTTTGAGAAAAAACTCACTTTGGAGAATAAAATAAGGCTTTTTGTGAGTGAGCATATGTCTTTTCTTCAACAAAACCCTAGGTTAGTGCCTTTTTTTCTAAATGAAATAAACCGCAATCCGAAAATTGTAAAGAGTTTTATTGAGAAACTGGAAATTGATAAATTTTGGGACTCACTTAATTTGTTACACAAAGAGGAATTAGTAAGGTATAGTATTACTAGAGAAAATATACCCCAACTAATTACTTCCATTTTTGCACTAAGTGGCTTTCCGTTTATGGCTAAGGAACTGATTGTATGTGTATTTGAGAAAACAGGATATGATTTTGATAATTATATAGAACAACGCAAAGAGTATGTTGCAGATTTTGTAATTAATGCAATTAAAAATAATACAATTGGTTAGCGTAATAACTACAGAAATGAATAGATATTTATTATTGGCTTTTATCCTTTTAGCAATGGGTTTGGGTAAACTAAACGCCCAAAATTCCATAACGCTTAAAGAGTGTTATGATAAAGCATATGCGTCGGCTCCAATATCGGCAGACAAGGAGATATACAATCAAATTTGGCAAGTAAAGGATAAGAATCTCTCAAAGGGTTGGCTCCCAACTCTCGATGCCAATGGCAGCTTTGTTTACAACTCATCTGTTATGGATTTATCGGAGGTTATGGGCTCCCTCCCCATACCGGGAATCTCTAATCTTATCAAGCCATTACCCAACGAGCAATATAAAATTACACTCGATATTAACCAAACCATTTACGATGGCGGCTCAGTAAAGAGTGCAAAAGCGGTTGAAAGAGCAGAGCATATTATCAACGAAAAGCAAACGGAGGTAGATTTATATAAGCTCCGAAGCCAAATTAATACCTACTATTTTAGCGTGCTGCTTATAGATAGGCAGAAGGGGCTACTGCAAAACCATCTCGAAATTATTGACAAGCGAATCGCTTCGCTTAGCTCGGCGCACGAAAGTGGTATGTTATTACAGTCGGATATTGATGTGCTAACCTGCGAAAAGATAAAGATTGAGCAGCAGGTTGCTGAAAATACGATGCAAAAAGATTTACTGCTAAAGTTACTTTCGAGCCTTATTGGAGTTGATATTGATAGTTCAACAGAAATTTTGATGCCCGAAACAGAGGCAGAGCTATCGGTTGAAATGTTACGCCCCGAACTGCAAGTTTTCGACCTCAGAAAGGAACAGCTAAATGCATCAATAAAACTATTAGAAAGTAAGAAAAGACCAAAGGCATTTGGATTTGCTACTGTTGGGTATGGCAATCCGCCGGGGAGTAATTTTTTTAAAGATGAGTTTGCACCCTTTTATATTGTTGGGGCTGGTGTTAAATGGAATATATTCGACTGGAACAAGGTAAGAAACGACAAGCAGATTGTTTTGCTTCAGCAGAAGATGATTGAGAGCAGAAAGACCGATTTAACCGATAATCTTGAAAGGCTTATTGACGCGAAAAGCACCGAAATTCTAAATCTAGAATCGTTGATTGTAGCCGATAGGCAGCTGATTGAGTTGCGAAGAAGAATTAGCTTAACGGCCGAATCGCAGTACAAAAATGGTGCAATAACTGCCACTGAGTACCTAAATGAGCTTAACTCGGAAAAGCAAACCTTAATAAATCATGAAATTCACAGTATTAACCTTGCGAAGTCAAAAATAGAGTTTTACAATATCTGTGGGAAAGAAATAATCTAATAAAAAGTAATAATATGAGAACTGGACTAATAGCCATTGCCGTAATTATCCTATTTACAGGGTGCTCTGGAAATGGCGACGAAGCCGATGCCTATGGAACTTTTGAAGCAACCGAGGTGATTGTATCCTCAGAAACAAGTGGGCGAATCCTGAAATTTGATGTTGCAAAGGGTTCGGAAATTTCAAAGGGTGCACAAATTGCGCTTATTGATACCACCATGTTTCATTTGCAAAAAGATGAAATAGATGCAGGAATCAAAAGTATTGGTACTCGTATAGGTTCAGTAAATGGGCAGAATGAGATTTTGAACCAGCAAATTGCCAACCTGAATGTTAACATTAGCCGAATTGAGAGCATGCTTAAAAATGAAGCGGCAACCCAAAAGCAATTCGATGATTTAGTTGGTCAGCGTGCCGTGCTGCAAAAACAAATAGTGGCCAATAATACCCAGAAGGTGTCAGTTGAGGCAGAAGTATCGGTTTATAAAACCAAGAGGGCTACGCTAAATGAGCAAATTAATAGGAGTTGCGTTAAAAGCCCACTTAATGGAACTATAATCGAAAAATATGCCGAGGAAGGTGAACTTACCGCAGCAGGCAGACCGTTAGCTAAAATTGCCGACCTGTCGGTAATAAGGCTAAAGGTTTATGTAAGCGGAGCACAGTTGGGAAGCATTAAAATTGGCGGGGAATGTACAGTTAGGGTAGATGATGGGGAAACGGGGTATAAAACTTTTCAAGGAACGATATCGCACATTGCCGAAAAGGCTGAGTTTACACCTAAAATAATTCAAACAAAAGAGGAGCGAGTAACGCTTGTATATGCCGTAACAATTGATGTGAGTAACGATGGCACAATGAAATCGGGGATGCCCGGAGAGGCAATTTTCTAACATTATGCATAAAGTAATTGAATCATCAGGAATTGAGAAACGCTTTGGAAGCGTACAGGCTTTAAGCGATATCAATTTTGATGTAAATGAGGGTGAGATATTCGGGTTTATTGGACCCGATGGTGCAGGGAAAACAACCCTATTCCGACTTATTACCACTTTGCTTGTGCCCGATGCTGGAAAAATGACTGTTCTTGGCCTTGATGTTGTTTCCGGTTATAAGGAATTGCGCAAGAAAATTGGTTATATGCCCGGTCGATTCAGCCTCTATGAGGACCTTTCAGTCGAGGAAAACCTTAATTTTTATGCAACTGTATTCGGTACCACCGTTAAGGCAAACTACAACCTAATTTCTGATATATATTCGCACATCGAACCTTTTAAACGGAGGCTGGCTGGAAATCTTTCAGGAGGAATGAAACAGAAATTGGCTCTTTCGTGTGCCCTAATCCATAAGCCCTCTTTGCTCGTTCTCGATGAGCCAACAACTGGTGTTGATGCGGTGTCGCGTGCTGAATTTTGGGAGATGTTGAAAAATTTAAGACAACACAATATAACGGTGATTGTATCTACACCCTATATGGACGAGGCCATGCGGTGTAATCGTGTGGCGCTTATACAGAACGGAAAAATAATGCTTGTTGATGAGCCTGAAAGGGTTAAGGATGGTTTTACAAAGATGCTTTTTAGCGTTAAAGCCACCGAAAAGTACCAACTCATCAAAGCGCTGAGGGTTTTCCCAGGAATTGATACAGCCTACCCTTTTGGCGATTCTGTGCACATAACCTTTACTGATAACATATTTGATAATTCACTGCCAGAGTATCTTAAAAGTTGTGGCATTGCTGATGCTACCATTAGCGAAACTAAAGCAGGAATTGAGGATAGGTTTTTAGAGTTGATGTAAGACGCTTAAAAAATACGAGTAATTAAGTTTATGACAAGCAGGAAAGTAATTTCAGTCAAAAATCTGGTTAAAAAATTTGGGCATTTTGTGGCCAATGATAATCTGAATTTTGATGTGTACGAAGGTGAGATTTTTGGTTTCTTAGGCGCAAATGGAGCAGGAAAAACCACTGCAATACGAATCCTGTCGGGTTTATTACAACCAACTTCGGGCGAGGTTACTGTGGCAGGTTTTGATGCTAAAAAATATCCAGAGAAAATTAAAAAGAGCATTGGCTATATGTGCCAAAAGTTTTCGTTGTACCAAGACCTAACTGTTAGTGAGAACATTATGCTTTATGGTGGAATTTACGGGATAAGAAAAAAGGTTATCAAGGAACGCACCAACGACCTTCTTAAAAGACTTCATTTTGAGGAGTACGGTAATAGGCTCATTTCTACTTTACCCCTAGGGTTAAAGCAGAAACTTGCCTTTTCTGTGGCCATTCTGCATGAGCCCAAAATTGTTTTTCTGGATGAACCCACAGGAGGTGTTGACCCCATAGCCCGACGACAGTTCTGGGAGCTAATTTACGAAGCAGCATCAGAGGGTATTACCGTTTTTGTTACCACTCACTATATGGATGAGGCCGAGTATTGCGACAGGGTATCCATTATGAACGATGGTAAAATTGTAGCACTCGATACGCCCACTGAGCTAAAAAACCAGTATAGCGCATCATCCATTGAAGAGGTTTTTGTGAAAATTGCCCGACCAAATAGGAACTAAAGTATGAAACGATTTATAGGATTTGTGAAAAAAGAGTTTCTGCATATCTTCAGAGATTTCCGCACGCTAATCATTCTGTTTGGTATTCCAACGGCGCAGATACTCATTTTTGGATTCGTGGTAAGTACCGAAATAAAAGAAGCAGATATTGCTTTTCTCGATTTATCAAAAGATGAGGTTACCCAAAAAATTTCAGAGAAATTTTGCTCTTCTGGCTTTTTTAGAAGAACCGATAACCTGTATAGTTACAACGATATTGATGAAGTTTTGAAGTCAGGCAAAGCCAAAGCGGTTGTAATCTTCGGTGAGAATTTTGGTCGTGATTTAACGAGCAATGGCAAGGCCAGCATAAGCATCGTTGCAGACGGGTCGGAGCCCAATACTGCAACCTTCATCACCAATTACGCGTCAGCCATTATAAACGATTTTAACAGAGAGTTTGTGCCCGATGGCAGTACAGACAAGTTTCTTGTTCAGTCGGAGGTAAGCATGTTTTACAACCCTGAGCTAAAGGGCCATTTTATGTTTGTACCTGGGGTTATAGCGTATATTTTAATTCTTATCTGCGCATTAATGACCTCGATTACCATAACGCGCGAAAAGGAATTTGGTACAATGGAAGTTCTACTGGTTTCGCCACTAAAACCAATACAAATTATTGTTGGTAAGGTAGTGCCTTACTTTATTCTCTCGTTTGTTAACGTAATAGTCATACTCTTGCTTTCGAGGTTAGTGTTTGACCTTCCGGTTAAAGGGAGCCTATTGCTTTTGCTTGCCGAAAGCATGCTCTACATTCTAATGAGCTTATCGTTGGGTTTATTCATCTCTACCGTTTCAAAAACTATGCAGCAGGCAATATTTATCTCATTAGTTGGCTTGCTGCTTCCTACTATAGTTCTGTCTGGGTTTATATTTCCCATTGAGAATATGCCCAAGATTTATAATATAGTTACACTGATATTACCTCCAAGGTATTTTATAGTAATTATTAAGAACATTATGATTAAGGGCACAGGCTTTTTATATATCTGGAAAGAAACGCTGATACTAATCGTAATGACTGCCATCTTTATAGGATTGAGTGTAAAAAAGTTTAAAATTAGGTTAGAGTAGAACCAGAAATGAGTGTAATAAATAGAGGATGAGGACAATACTATATTTTATTAGAAAGGAGTTTATCCAAATTTTTCGCGATAAGTTTATCTCCAAAGCAATTTTTGCGGTTCCATTGATTCAACTGCTCATACTGGTTCCTGCTGTAACCTTCGAGATAAAAAATGTAAATCTTTGTGTTATCGACAGGGATATGTCTGCCGATTCCAGAAAGTTGGTAAGCCAACTCCAAGCTTCCACATTTTTCAAAATTAAATATTCCACATTCTCCGAGAAGGAAGCCAATGCCCTGCTTCAGGAAGATAGATGTGATATGGTTTTGCAAATCCCGTTAAACTTTGGAGAAAACCTTGGGGTAGGGGAGCCTAGCAAAGTTATGGTTTCAATTAATGCTATTAATGCAACAACCGCACAACTCTCGTTGGCATACTTAAATGGGGTAATTCAGAATTTTAATATGAATATTGCTAGCCAGCACGCTGTTCCGCTTGTCAGTTTTAGTAAGCCGCAAATCAGCATTACAAGCAGGCATTGGTATAACGAAATGCTCAACTACAGCTATTTTATGCTTCCTGGTATTCTTGCAATTCTGGTTACGGTTATCGGATTTCTTTTGGCAGGTATAAATTTTGTAAAAGAAAAGGAATCAGGTACTATTGAACAGATAAATGTTACCCCAATAAAAAAGCATCAATTCATTATTGCAAAAATGTTTCCCTTCCTTATTATCAGCCTTTTCGACCTAGCCCTTGGTTTGCTAATTGGCCGGATAGTTTTTGGTGTTCCGTTTCAAGGGAGTATTGGTCTTCTATTCTTCTGCTCGGCTATTTTTCTTATAGCTGTGCTCGGATTGGCACTATTCATTTCAACCTACTCATCAACCCAGCAACAGTTTATGTTTGTAGCCTTTTTCTTTATGGTAGTATTTATACTGATGAGCGGAATTTTTACCCCACTTGAAAGTATGCCCCAATGGGCACAGAAAATAAATCTGGTTAACCCAATGGTTTACTTAATCAGGATAAATAGAATGGTGATGCTAAAGGGATCCTCCTTTCATAATATTAGCTCCGATTTATATGCTCTCGCTGCTATAGCAACTTCATTCACCTTTTTTGCGGTAAAATGGTATAGAAAAACGAGCTAAATGGGTCTTACTTTACCATTGTAGTTGTATATGCTAATCCGCCTTTCCTGCTAATTTTGCAGCCACACTACGATTTCAAAAAGGCATTACGGGAATTATTTGCTTCGCTTCCAGTTTTTTCCTACTTTTACTTCGCTATAGGGTAAAATAGTACAACAATACTTCCTTTATTTTAACCTTGTTTTTAATTTTTTGTCTCAGTTATTTAACTTTAAGCTAAAACAGGTACTCTAGATAGTTACAATATTTTTTAATCCATTTTTAAACAACTTAATTTTTAACCTAAACCAATCTGAAATGAAAAGACTGATTTTAATGTTGCTAATGCTTCCTTTGCTTGCCGGCATAATGTCGTCATGCGAGAAGTATAGTTACAAAACCGTTCCCAATGACCCTATGAATACGAGAATTTATACTCTCGATAACGGGCTTAAAGTTTACATGAGCGTTTACAAGGACGAGCCACGTGTACAGGCGTATGTTGCTGTAAAAGTGGGTAGTAAGAACGACCCCTCCGAAACTACTGGGCTTGCTCACTACTTTGAGCACCTTATGTTTAAAGGAACATCCACTTTTGGTACTCTCGATTGGGAAAAGGAGAAACCAATGCTCGATAGGATTGAGTCGCTTTTTGAGGAGTATCGTAATGAGACCGACCCAACCAAACGTGCCGAGATTTACAAAGTAATCGATAGCGTTTCATACGAAGCGTCAAAAGTTGCCATCCCTAATGAGTACGATAAGCTAATGAGCGCAATTGGTTCTCAAGGAACGAACGCCGGAACATCAAACGACTTTACGGTATACATGGAGGATGTGCCAAGCAATCAGCTTGAGAATTGGGCCATTATCCAGTCCGAGCGTTTTGCCGATGCAACCATTAGGCTTTTCCACACCGAGCTAGAAACTGTTTACGAGGAGAAGAATATGTCGCTTACAAACGACGGTCGCAAAGCAAGTGAGGCACTTTATGCCCTGCTTTATGCCAACCACCCATACGGTCAGCAAACTACTTTGGGAGAGGCTGAACATCTTAAAAACCCTTCAATTATAAATATAAAGAACTTTTTCGATACTTACTATGTGCCTAACAATATGGCTGTTATCCTTTCGGGCGATTTTAACCCCGATGAGGCTATTAAGATAGTTGATGCGCACTTTGGTAAATTGGAGAGAAAAGAGGTTCCAGAATTTACTTTCGAACCCGAGAAACCAATCGAAGAACCTCTTGTTGCTGAGGTTATTGGGCTTGAAGCAGAACGCGTTAGTGTAGGTTTCCGTTTTCCTGGCGCAGCTAGTCGCGAGGCTATGATGGCCGATATGGTGGGCATGATGCTTTCCAATAGGTCAACCGGACTTATCGACCTTAACGTAAACCTTCAGCAAAAAACGCTAAGTTCTGGTGCTTACGTGTCTAAACTATCCGATTATTCTATGCTTAACCTTTACGGAATGAACAAGGGCGGACAAACGCTTGAGGAGGTTAAGGATATTTTGTTGGAGCAGGTGGACCTTTTGAAAAAAGGAAATTTCCCCGACTGGATGATTGATGCCACAATCAATAACCTGAAATTGAACGAAATGCGTAGGCTTGAAAGCAATTCGGGTAGGGCTTGGACTATGTCGAGCAGTTTTATTAATGAAATTGATTGGAAAGACGTTGTTTCATATATTGATGAGCTTGGAAAAATTACAAAGGATGAATTAATTGCCTTTGCCAATGAGCATTTAAACACAAACTATGCTGTAGTTTACAAGCGTCAGGGAACTCCCGAAGCCGAACTTGTTGAGAAGCCTTCAATTACACCAATACACATTAACCGCGATGTGGAATCGGAATATCTAAAATCATTTAAAGAGCGTAAGGTTGCTGAAATTGAGCCTGCATTCCTCGATTTTGAGAAGGATTTGAATAAGCTAACAACCACAACTAATCTCGAAATTCTTCATAAGGAGAATGTTGAGAATAAAACGTTTTCGCTTTACTACTACTACCCATTTGGAACCGAAAACGATAACTGGCTTAACCTTGCTTCGGGATACCTTAAATACCTTGGTACCTCTGAGTTTACTGCTGAGCAAATTAAGCAAGAGTTTTACAAGCTAGCCTGTTCGTTTAACGTATTCTCATCAGGCAACGAAACGTATGTTTATGTTAGCGGATTAAGCGATAACCAGGAGGCTGCTATTAGGCTACTCGAATCGTTAATGACCGATTGCCAGCCTAACGAAGAGGCACTTGCCAGCTACATTCAAAACGAGCTTCGCTCGCGCATTAACTCAATGCAGAATCAGCGTGCAATATTCTCTGGATTGGTTGACTACGCAACCTATGGCCCCAAATCGCCATTTAATAGTATGCCAACAAACAACGAGTTGAAAGATATTAAATCGGAAACGTTAATAAGTAAGATTAAAAGTTTATCGACTTATCCTCACAAAATACTTTACTACGGACCATCATCTGTTCAGGGTCTTAAGTTACTTATTGAGAGCATTCATAGCGTACCCGCAGAGTTTGTCGAAGTTCCTACCGCTTACGATTTTAAGAAGTTAGAAACTTCTGAAAATAGGGTAGTATTTTCACACTACGATGCAAACCAATCGAATTTACAGCTTTTAAGTCGTGGCGTTGATTACGATTACGACCTGCTTCCCAAGATTAACTTGTTTAACAACTATTTTGGCTCAGGAATGAGCGCAATTGTTTTTCAGGAACTAAGGGAAAAAAGAGGTTTGGCATACACAGCATACTCATATTATCGTACACCTAACAAGCCCGATGAGCCTTTTATGAATATTGGTTTTATTGGTACCCAAAATGATAAGGCTGTTGATGCTTTTACCGCTTTCGACGATTTGTACAATAATATGCCTGTTTCCGATAAGGCATTCGGTTTGGCTAAAGAGTCAATCCTGAACGGTATTCGTAATGAGCGTATTACAAAACTGAGCGTTATTTTTAGCTATTTGAATGCTGATAGGATGGGGTATACAGGCGATATCCGAAAAATGTACTGGGAAACTACTCCAGCTATGACCATTGACGATGTGATTGCTTTTAACGAGAAGTATATTAAGAATCAGCCTAAAACATACGTTATTCTTGGTAACGAAAAGGTGTTTAATTTTAACGAGCTAAGCAAGAAGTTTGGCCCAGTTGAAAAGGTTAATCGCGATAACATTTTTAAGTATTAATTCTACTTACACTGTTTTTAGAACAAAGCGGGAGTACCACACTCCCGCTTTTTTTGTGCTTGGCAAAATTTTCAGCAAGCATTAATAATGCTATATTTGTATGTTGTTAAAACAAAAATTGGATGACCATTTCAAAAGTAGTTTGGCTAACAGGCTTGCCTTCATCGGGTAAAACCACCTTGGCCAATGCTCTGTATAATTACCTGGCACTAAAAGGAATTCCCGCTGTTACCATTGATGGCGATGAGTTTCGTAAATCCATAAGTTCCGATTTAGGTTTTTCGCTTGCCGATCGATCCGAAAATGTTCGAAGGGCAGCCCAAATGGCTCGCATTGTGGTAAATTCTAAAGTAATGGCCATCTGTTCTTTTGTTTCGCCAACCATAGCAATTCGTGAGCAGGCTAAAAGCATTATTGGGTCGGATAATTTTTTGGAGGTACATATCTGTACTCCTCTTTCGGTTTGTATGCAGCGTGATAGTAAGGGGTTGTATCATAAAGCCAAAACTGGGATTTTAGAAGATTTTACTGGCGTTTCGTCACCTTTCGAAGACCCATTGAACCCCAGCATCAGAATTGACGCGTCTGAGCAAACCGTAGATCAAATGGTTGACCTTCTTTTTGAGTCAACACTTAAACGTTTTTTATAATTTTGTTGTTTAATCCTAGAGTAAATAATCATTAGTTATATATAGTATTATTATGAAACAGTTTACAATCAATCATTTACGTGAGTTAGAGTCCGAGTCAATGTTTGTTCTTCGTGAGGTAACGGCTCAGTTTGAGAATCCTGTAATGCTTTTTAGTGGCGGAAAGGATTCAATTGTAATGTTTCATCTGGCCCGTAAGGCTTTTTACCCTGCAAGGGTACCGTTCCCTTTAATGCATATTGATACAGGTCATAACTTCCCCGAAACCATCGAGTTTCGAGATCAGCTCTCAACCGAATCGGGTGTACCCGTTATTGTGGCCTCGGTTCAGGAGTCAATTGATAGCGGTATGGCTGTTGAGGAGCAAGGTTTTAATGCCAGTCGCAACCGTATACAAACAGTCACCCTTTTAGATGCCATTGAAAAGCATAAGTTCGACTGTGCTATGGGGGGTGGTAGGCGCGATGAGGAGAAGGCTAGGGCTAAAGAGCGTTTCTTTTCACATCGAGATGAGTTTGGACAATGGGATCCCAAAAACCAGCGTCCCGAACTGTGGAATATTTTTAACGGACGAAAAAGTATGGGCGAGCATTTTAGGGTTTTCCCCATTAGCAACTGGACCGAAATGGATATTTGGCAATACATTCTGCTTGAGAATATTAGCATACCTAACCTCTATTTTTCACACCAGCGTGAGGTATTTTTGCGCGATGGGGTGCTGTATGCTAAAACTCCTTTTATGAAGATTAGGGATACCGAAAAAGTTGAGAGTAAGGTAGTGCGCTTTCGAACCATTGGCGATGCCACATGTACGGGTGCTGTTGAGTCAGCCGCGCACAGCCTAACCGATATTATTAGAGAGGTAGCCGCTGTTAGAACCACCGAGCGTGGTACCCGCTCCGATGATAAGCGCAGCGAGGCAGCAATGGAAGACCGAAAGATTGAGGGGTATTTCTAAACAATATTTTTTTGAAAGAAAATAATTTTTCACTTATGGATACAACAGGTAACGATTCAGCATATCTTGATATGGAGCTACTTAGGTTTACAACCGCAGGTAGCGTAGACGATGGTAAAAGTACACTTATTGGCCGCTTACTATACGACTCAAAAGCAATCTTTCAGGATCAAATGGAAGAGGTTGAGCGGGCAAGCTTAAAAAAAGGCGAGGATTACGTAAACCTGGCACTTTTAACCGATGGCCTTAGAGCCGAGCGCGAGCAGGGTATTACCATTGATGTGGCCTATCGCTATTTTCATACACCAAAGCGTAAATTTATTATTGCCGATACGCCTGGGCACATACAGTATACCCGCAATATGGTTACGGGAGCGTCAACAGCCAATGCCGCAGTAATACTTATCGATGCTAGGCATGGGGTAATTGAGCAAACCATTCGCCATGCCTACATAGCCTCGTTGCTTTGTATTCCGCATGTTATTGTTTGTGTTAATAAGATGGATTTGGTCGATTTTAGCGAGGAGGTTTTTACTCGAATTCAGAAACGTTTCCTTGAGTTCTCGTCTAACCTAGACCTTAAAGATGTTCGATTTTTACCCATATCGGCATTGTTGGGCGATAATGTGGTTAAGCGTTCACAAAATATGCCTTGGTATGATGGGCCAACCCTAATGTTTTTACTCGAAAATTTGTACATAAGCAACGACCAAAATCAGGTTGATGCCCGTTTACCTATTCAGTATGTTATTCGTCCGCAATTAGCCGAATTTCCCGACTTTAGAGGGTATGCAGGGCGTATGGCCAGCGGAACATTTAGGGTAGGCGATAAGGTTAAGGTTCTGCCCTCGGGTTTTACTTCAAATATTGAATCTATCGTTTTTCATGAAGAGAAACTCGAAACCGCTAGCGTGCCACAATCGGTTACCGTTACCCTTACCGACGATTTAGATGTTAGTCGCGGGTGTATGCTAGTGCCTGCTGAAAATGGCGTTAGCGTTGGTCAGGATATCGATTTGATGGTTTGCTGGCTTAGCGATAAACCGCTTAACCCATCGGCAAAATACGCATTAAAGCACACATCGAACGATGTTAGATGTATGGTGAAGGAGGTTAAATATAAAATTGATATTAATACGCTCGAAAAAGTTTACGACGACAAAACCATTGGGCTAAACGATATTGCTTGCATAAATATTCGTACCACAAAACCACTGTTTTTCGACTCGTACCGGCAGAACAGGGTAACGGGAAGCCTTATTATTATCGACGAGGCAACCAATATTACCGTTGGGGCTGGTATGGTTTTGTAATTTCTGACAGTTTTTTTTTGTTTTTGAGTGCTTGCGTTATTTCTTGTAGAATGGGGAAATCAATAACAAGTTGTTTTCATTTAATAACACATACTCTACTGTAAATGAGAAAACTAAAACTTTTATTACTCTGTAACTTAACTTTTCTATTTTCAGTTAATGTGTTTTCTCAAGTCAAAATCATTGTCGATACAGATATTGGTGGCGATGCAGACGACTTGGGAGCATTGGCTATGCTGCATCACTTTGTTGACAGGGGCGAGTGTGAATTGTTGGCAATTATGTGCTGGTCTACTGAAAAATATGCCGTTTCGGCCATTGACGCAATAAACCATTTTTACAATCACCCAAATATACCAATTGGTGCTCGAAGTGACGATACCTACTATGAAAGTTGGAACTATACTAAGCTAATTGCCGATAACTTTTACCATAAACTCGATTATGCAAGTGTTGCCAATGCCACAGTACTTTACCGAGAGATACTTAGTAAAAGCCCTGATAAAAGCATAACCCTTATCACCATTGGACCTCTTAAAAACGTCGAAAATTTAATTAAATCTCAAGGCGACACGATTTCGGACTTAAGCGGTAAAGAACTTATTAACAAAAAAATAAAAGAGTTTGTAGTAATGGGCGGTCAATTTCCCGGAGGAGAAAATGAGTGGAATTTTGATGGCGGTATGCCTGGGGTTACCCGGTATGTTATTCAAAATATTAGCACCCCTATTACTTTTATTGGGTTTGAACTAGGTTCGGCCATAAAAACGGGCGAGGTTTTTAATAATATAAATCATAAAACTCCGCTTTACGTTGGTTATAAGCATTTTAGCGAAAATGCACCGTGGGTAAAAGAATTCTACAGAGGAAAAATATTGAACAGCTCAACTTTCGACCAAACCGCAGTTCTTTATGCTGTAAGAAAAGGGATAGGAGTTTTTTGGGATAGAATTGAGAATGGCATTTGTTTGCTCGATGAAACTGGCGGAAATATTTGGGTTGAAAGAATCAGTTCCAATCACTCTTATCTCAAGCTGAAAATGAACAAAGATGACATAGCTGCTCAGATAGAAGCAATGATGCTTGGTGAGTTTTAGCACTATAAATATTTCTCCACTCCCCATAATCTTCGTTAAAAAAATAATATTTTTGTAAAAAAAAGATGATACTCCTTCTGCTTTGCATCCTTTTTTCGGCTGCTGTTCTGGTCACTTTCAAAATTGCCGAACATCTAAAAGTTAACCCGTTTAGCGCAATCCTTGTAAATTATGCTACAGCTTGCATTTTAGGACTCCTTGTGGCAAGGGGTAACATAAAACCCTTGTTTTCTCTAAATCTTGGGAATATAGTATTTATGCTAATGTTGGGCGCACTGTGCATCATCGTTTTTCGATTTTTAGCATTAAGTATTAAACGGGCAGGAGTTGCCGTTACTACTGTAGCATCAAAAATGTCGGTAATTATCCCCATCTTTTTTTCAATATATATTGATGCAAACGACTCTTTAAACGGCGTGAAAATTACGGGGATTGTGCTAGCGCTTATCGCCGTTCTATTAACTGTTTACAAAAAAGAAAATACCACAGCTAGCAAAGGTTTTTACTTACCCCTAATTATTTTTATAGGTATTGGCTTAGTAGATTCATCAATGAAGTATGCCCAAATTACGTTTGTTACCGATGATATGAACTCTATTTTTAACTCTTCCATATTTGCCGTTTCAGGAATTGTAGGCTTTGCACTGCTCCCTTTTAATAAGCCGGCAGTACTCGATTTAAAACGACAAAAAACTTGGATAATCGGTATTGTTCTAGGGTTGGTAAATTTTAGCTCTATGTATTTTATGATTGCGGCCCTAAACTACGTAAACCCCATTACGGGAGTATCGCTTCAGGGTTCAATTTTATTTGGAATAAATAATATTAGCGTTGTGCTTATTAACGTATTTATAGGGTTAATGCTCTTTAAAGAGCATCCTACCAGAACTAACTGGATTGGTATATCCCTTTCTATAGTAGCAATTGCAATACTTGCGTATGGGCATTAAAAATATTTAACGACTAATAAATTTGTAGAGTAATTTTAATTATTAGGAGGCTTTAAAATGGAGATACCTTCGAAAATGCTCGAAGTTCTTAAAAATGAAGGAGTAGTGTCCATTGTTACACAGGGAGTTGTAGAACCCCACGTGGTTAACACGTGGAATAGTTACATTCATATAACAACTGAGGGGAATTTACTTATCCCCGTAGGAGGAATGAGGGTAACAGGGGCGAATATTGCTAAAAATAAGAAAGTACAATTAACACTTGGAAGCCGGGGGGTTGAAGGATTTCATTCGATGGGTACAGGTTTTCTTATTAAGGCAACTGCAGAGTTTTTGTATGAAGGGGCCGAATTTGATAGTACGAAACAGAAGTTTTCTTGGTGTCGTGCTGTGTTGGTAATAAAGCCTTTATCAATAACCCAAACATTATAAATAGTTGGTCTACTATTTTTGTTGATTTAGTAAGCAAAAGCTACCCCTCAATTCGACTAAGCGCAAGTTCAATAATTTGCGTATGGTCAAAGGCTAGCTCAGGAAGTTTATCTACTGCAAACCATTCTGCTTCAGCAGCATCGTCACCAGCTTGTAATGTGCAATTTTTTGGAGAGGTAAACCCATAAAATGCTATCGCTATATTCCTATCGCGAGGGTCTCGACCTAGCGCATCGAATGCTGCGAGTTGCTTTAATTCAACCCCCATCAAGCCCGTTTCTTCTGCTAACTCACGCTTTGCAGCATCAATCAGCAGTTCATCCATTTCGGGGAACCCTCCCGGAAGTGCGTAGTAATCTTTATAGGGCTCATTGCCTCGTTTTACCAGTAGTATTTGTAGCGGTTGGCTGGGAGTTTCTAGCAGAATAATACAATCAACCGTTACTAGCATTCGGGGGTATTGGTAGGTATAGTTCATATTTCTTATCCTATTCGTTGGGCTTTTCATTATCTTCCGACGCCCCTTTTCTTCTAAACGCTATCCAAACTGCTATAACTGCAATGATTACAATTATTAATATTTGATGTTTAATCATAGGCTCGATGTTTGAATGCAAGTAGTAAGCATATTGCTTACTTAGTGCCAATGGTTTTGTATGCTCCTATCGTCCGTGTTTAGGGTTAAGCGCGTTAATGCTATGTTGCTAACTTAGTAATCTTTTTATTACTCTAAGCGTGTGGGTGTATCTCTTTTCACTTGCTGAATATATTCCCTGTTGGTCGAGCAAATCGATTTTCACGTAACCCGAACTGTGAACAATTTTATTCCCTTGCAAAATTATTCCAACGTGCACTATGTTCCCTTCAATATCATCAAAAAAAGCTAAATCGCCGGGTGCTGTCAGGTTAATAAAATCTATGGTATTGCCATATAGTACTTGTTGGCTAGCATCTCTCGGAATTTTGTAACCCATTATTTTGTATACTACCTGAACAAGCCCTGAGCAATCAACCCCGTATGGCGACCTGCCACCCCAAAGGTAGGGTGCGTTCATAAAGGGTTTTAGTGTATCTAAAAGAATGTCGACTTGACTATCATTCTCGTTGGCACAGGGGGTGCTATATGTTTTGTACGTTTCATTTACCAAACTGTGAGTCCCCAGAGTTTTATCGAAATTGTACAAAACCGACCCTGGGCAAAGTTTTATTGGGTATTCGCAACCTTTTTTGGTTGTAGAAAAAAGGCATGTAGCTAGCATCGAAGCACCTTCAAGTGTAAGTAGGTTCATCTGCTCCTCGTCTATCACCTCGCACAATTTTTTATCTATCCACCCCTCATAGTTGTCGTGTAAAACATTAACCCTAATCCACTCTTTATGCTTTTCTAGAATCGAGAATGTTTCGCCAAAAATAAGCTGGCTAGTCATTTCACTTCTTTCAAAAGGCTCTGCTCTGAGAGATGCTAAACTTTGATTTACAATTCCAAACATTTAAAACCGTCTTTTTTTGTAAATGTATTATTTTTTAACCAATTTTTTACGAAATATACCGAAAAACTGGTGTTTTTATGCTTGTTCATATCAGGGTATTTTAATAATTTGAATTACATAAATTGTTCTGGTCGTGTTGTGTTTTCTTTTTGTGTGTTCTTGTAGTAACCGAACTCCGCACGGTTCAGGCTGTCCCTGTGTCGGTCTATTAGTGGTAAGTTCTGTTTGTATTTGCGACCTAAACGATTCCAAATTCAAATTTATTAAAAAGGAGCGTTAGCCCTGCCATTATAATCTCAATCTTGTTGTTGCCCAGGGATAACAAAACGAAGCGCCTTTTGCGAGTTCACCGAAGGTAAATTTGAGCAGGTTGTTATTTTTGTCCACAGGTTCCACAGATTAGCACAGATTGTGTCCGTGTTTTATGTTCTACGTTTTGCGTTGATTATTCGGCTTCGCAAGCTCGTAATTCGTAACCCGCAACTTACTGCTCACTGTTCACTTCTCACCACTTTCACCTCAACCCCAACCCCAACCTCAACTCCAACCTCAACCTCAACCTCAACCTCAACCTCAATCTCAACCTCAACCTAATCTCACTTCTCTTCCAGTTTTTTCATAACCGCAGCCGATATCGAGTGTAGCAGGTTCACATCATCGTCGGTAATTTGCCCAAAGCGTTCAAGTATTCTGCCGTAAATTAAAGATGAGGAGGGTATCCCGATGGTGTTGAGAACTTTTATAACCCTATTTTTTAAAGGTTTATAGCCCTCGTTTTCTTTCCCATCGGCAGGTTTTTCGGGTATAGGTACTTGGAAATCCATCAGAGAGTAAGCAAAAACCATTACAGCTTGTGCTAGGTTTAGCGAGGGGTAGGGTTGGGGCAATGGAATGGCAGCCACCGCATCGCAAAGGGTCATATCGCTGTTCGATAGGCCCGATTCCTCGCCACCAAATACTATTGCCACCGATTTTACAGTATCTTTTCTCTTGCTAATAAACAATTTTAAATCGTGGCTCAACACCACATCCTTTTTTACCCAGCGTTGCTTTGCCGATGTGGCTACTGAAAAATCAATGTCGGCTAATGCCTCCGATAGGGAGTTGAATACTTTGGCTCCATCTAGAATATCGTGCGAACCGTGGGCAAGCATTTGCGCCTTAACGCATTTGTAGTTGCATGGGTTTACCAATCTGAAATCATTAAAACCCATGGTTTTAATGGCTCTGGCGGCTGCGCCTACATTTTCGGGAACGGCTGGTTTTACAAGTACGAATGTGAATTGCATTATGGTTCGCTTTTTATTGAAAAAGCTGAGCTGGTTGAGAGAGACTCAATCAGCTCAGCCTTGTTTTAAGGGTTATAACATCTAAAATGATATTAAGAGACTAGTTTTTAAAAGCCTCTAACGCTTTTTGTGCTGCGGTTAACGTGGGCTCAATTGATAGCGGCGAACCAACGGCTCCTTTCATCCAAATTTGAGGAATTAACCTACCTTGCTCAAATATTCTCTGAACTTCGTTGGCAAATTGTTTGTTGGCTATGTGTTGCTCTAGCTGAAACTCTATAAGATGGCCAATGGGGTATGCCGAAAGGTAAAGCGGGTTGCTTATCATATGACTGTAAACAGCCAAAATGGGCTCGTCTGTTGAGCCAAAAACATCGGCAAAATACTTGTTCCACACATCTTTGGCAATGGTAATTGTTGCTGCTTTAAGCTGTTCAGGAGTAGCATTTGGATTTTCGTACAGCCATCTCCATAAATTTATATCAACCAGTGAAACGCCCATAATTTCGTAGCACTGCCATATGTTATCCAGGGCCAATAGGTGTTCTTTTTCAGTATTGTTGTCCTTTATACCTAGTACATCAAGGTCGCGTTTCTGAAAAACGAAGGCTAGCGCTTCGGTAAATGCTGTGTTGGGTAGTCCGTGAAGCATATAGTGGTCAACATCATGTAGGGTAATGGTTTGCTCCACCGTGTGTCCAAACTCGTGCATTGCAATGTTAAAGCCTTTGTAATCCATGCCGTTTTCGCCAATGCGGGTTCTTAAAAGGGCAAAGTCGTTCCGACCCTCAGCGCCCCATGCATGCCCTGCGCCCCTGCTTGCTTCAATCCTAATTTTTGAGGCGAAAAAATCTGCTTTCTCTTTACTCCAACCCAACGATGTAAGTATGTTTGGAATTTCGGACTGGTAAGCCTCTGCTGATGCGAAACGTTTTTTTACAGCATTGTCAAGCACCTCAGCAGATATGCTGCTACGCGATTTAAATCCGTCGTACCATATATCGAATGGTTCGAGCGGCCTACCAAGTCTTTGGCTTATCAGTTTTCCTACCTGGCGAACCTCTTCGGATGAGGCAACCTTAATAAATAGGTCTTCCACATCCTCAACAGGTATTTCGTAGCTATCCTCAAACCTGCGCTGAATAAAGGTTGGCATATTTGGGTAAAAGGCATCCATTTGGTGTATCGCGCTAAAAAGATTAATGGTTTGCTTGTAGCGTGTGTTGGGCTCTGCCTTTGCGTTTACTTTCTCTCCGTCTTTTTCAACCTCATTTGAAATGGGTTTCCAAATATACTCGTTGCTGTTAATTACTAATTCAGGTATCGATTGGTCTACAATGCGTTGCATAACTTGGTAAACCATTTTTTGTTTCTCTAGCCCATCGGTAGTATTAGCGTACTGTGCTTTTATTTCGTCACGAAGTCCCCAGTGCGTAATAAGTTTCATATCGTTAGGGAAGAGTTGTTCATCGTTCTCGCTCCTCAAGTTTCCCATATACACATTGTAGTTATCAATGTACGCATCGGCGTCGGTGCTTACCTTTGAGTACTGTTGTTGTAGTTCGGCAGGCACTCGCGATGTAAACATATCGCCCATGCGGGCATATGCCCATTGCTTGCGTGTCCATTCTGGACCTAGCTCTGTTTTTTCGTTCAGACTATAAAAAGGGAAGTTTAGCGCAGTTACAAAAGCAATTTTGCTTGAGTATAAATCTTCAGATAAGTGCGCTGATACGTTAAACCCACCAAACATCATATCGATTGGGGTTATTGGTCCCATTTCAAGGTGTAACGGGCGCATAAGGTCTTTGCCAATTCGTAGTAAGTTGCCGTTAAGAACTTCGAAAGCATCGGATAGTTTGCCAAAAAGAATATCTAAATCGTTGGGGTTGGCAATAAATTTTTCTTCGCAAAATGTTGTAAAATCTTGGTTTGTTCCATCGCTTTCGCGCCAAAGGCTGGCCACCTGGTTAACTCCTCGTTCAATTCTAAAGGCTTGGTCTGCCCCATACTGGGTGGTAAGTGTCTCTATTGTTTGCTCAATTTCCTGTTTTGAAATTGGGCTACCCTCTGGAGCCTTGCCTTTTGGGGTGCAATTCGTCATGGCTAATAGAATAGGAATGGTTAGTAGAATAGCAAAATGTTTCATAACATAATAATATTTAAAGGTTATTGGTTGTACAAATATAGCAACTATTCGCTCTCGTTTTCCAAGTTGGTTTGTGTAAGCTCATTGTAAAACAGTAGTAACTGAGTAGTAATGTTAGGTATTGGATAAAGTTTGTGTTCCTCAATTTGCGTAATAGGCAAAACTTTTGGCGAGGTGCCCGTGATAAATGCACCGCTCATAAGGCTTATCTCGGTTGTATGTATTGGCCTTTCTTCAATTGGCAACTGGTTGTTTTTTGCTAGGCTAATAACCATTTTTCGTGTAATGCCCTCAAGCACATCGCCGGCTGGTGGGGTAATTATTTTGTCGTCGATAATTGCAAAAAAATTCGACCGGCTACCTTCCGTAATGTACCCTTTATCATTTACCAGAAGGGTTTCGTAAACATTCGAGCCGCCAATTATGCCATCGGCTGTTTTTCGAAGAGTTGGGTTTTCCAACTTTACGTTTGGGCGAAGCCTTTCAATTGTTAACAGTTTAACCGTTACACCATCTTTATATGCTTGCTCTGGTGGGTAATGGCTCGGAATAAAGAAAGCGTATACTTCAGGCTGCTGATTTGCAAAATATACAACAACTTTCAAGTTTTTCTCGCTCACGTAGTTCGCTTTTAGTAATTCTTTTATGCTCACCCTTAGATTTTTATCGTTAATTACGGGGAGGTTTGAGAGTGCAAGCGATTGGTGTAGCCTGTTAATATGCTGGTTAAAAAAAAGGGGCACGCCTTTGGTTATTCGAATAACCTCATACACAATTTTTGCATCCTTTGGTACCACAATAATCGTGCTTTGTACGTTCTCCAGCTTATCGTTATGTAGATAAAGCTGCTCTGTACCATCAATTTTCAATTCCATATAGATATTTGTTGTGTGGGGCAATTTAGGGAAATATTTCTATGCTTTGCCTTTTACACCTAGTTTCTTGTTCAAACTATTTACTATTTACTTGTTTGCTCAAGAAGTATGCGTTCGATTAGTGGAGAGTAGAACTCATTAAAAAACTTTACTCGAGCGTAGTTTTTTCGGCAATATAATATGTGGTTAATCCTTTGTCCGCCCCATAGTTTAGCCGTCCAAAGGCTCACTGGGTTTTCGGCAAAATCTCCACAGAAATAGTAAAAATTATTACCCTCCGAACCCTTAATAACCGCAGGAATAATAGGTTGCAATCCAAGGCTTTCGAGTTTCGCCAGCCCCTGTTCATTTACATCAATGCATAGGTTTGCAAGCGTAATGTTGTTTTCTGCCGAAATAAACTCGAACCATTGGTCAAACGGAACTTTTACGTTAACTCCCAAATGGTTGGCTATGTTTTGCTCCGTTTCTATTGTGGGCAGGTTTTTATTAAGATGCTGTTCCTCAATAAGTAGTTCAATGTGTCCATCATTGTTTATTAATACTATTCCTCCAGCATTGGTTGGCCATTCGTCAAGATGTTGTGTTTCATACAGGTTTTTCATCCATTCGGGCGGACCATCAGAACTGCTGGGGTTTAATTTTGAGAAGTGTTTGCCTGCCCAGCCTTGCCATATGATGTTTAGTAAACTTTCTGTTTTGCTTCTTACTAGTGCGTTGGTGGGGGCGTTAAACATATTGTATTCGCCAATCACGAGTTTCCCTTTTTCTAGCATATTCTTAATAAAGAGGTAATCGTTCTGGTTTAATCCTCCGTATACTTTCTGCGAAATAGTTGGTTGCGCCTTGCCTTTGTACCATTCAAAAGATTGTACTCCGTAGCAATCGGCTAGGTATGCTGCATCGAAAAAATTTGCGAAACTGTCAACCTCACTTATCCTTATACCCTTAAGCTCAAAGGTACTCTCCTTTATGTTTATTGGGTAAAAGCCAAAGTAGTCTTTGGTGTTCGAGTACATTTTTCCGTTGGGTTTAACTATTCGTTTATGGTTTAAAAGCCATACCAGCGATTTATGCGCAGGTCGGTCCATTGCTGTAACCGATTTATCCTGAATATAAAGGTTAAGCTTGTGTTTGGGTTTTAATAACCAAACGGCATACAGCAAACCCAATAGCAAAAGCAGTAATGCGAAGGCGTAGCCAATAAATTTCAGCGTTTTATTCATTTTACTAGTTCATAAAATCGATTTGATTATATGCCTAAAATTACAAATATTAATCCAAGAATCATAGTTCCAACATGGTAAACTATTAACTGATAAAAAGCTAGTTTACCCCATACCTTTTATGTTATGGCAATGGTTACATTAAATATAACGATGAATAACCTAATTCCCTAAAGGTCTTCGCAAAAAGCATTAGCAAAGTGAAAAGTATATAGAACTTGTTTTGTTAACCAGCCACAATCATTTACTTAATTTTACCTGCAACTAGTGGTTAAGTTTTAGTGTTTTGCTAGGCCAGTAGGGGTGAATTGTACTGTTGTTTCCCCAAAATGGGGATTAGGAATGCTCTTAAAAGGCACGAAAACTTTTTGCAAAAGATTGAAACTTACATAGTATTCAGATTATTAGGCTATTATCTTTTTCTGTTTTTTTTTGGCACACTTTTTATACTTTACAGTATTAAGTGTTCCCCAACAACACGATTTTAACATATAGTGATTGCAAACACCAGCAGTCGGGTTGCCCAGGTTCTCCAAATGTCAGCCAAGCATGTTTGTCCAACCAAATTTAGTCCCAGATTCAACTCGAATCTGGGCAACCTTTTTTTAGGGGGTTGCGTTAACGTTCCGTTGTTCCCGTAATATTCTTGTAAAAAACAATCGAATCCTTCTTTTCTCGGCGTAGGTGGGTACTATATCTAAGGCTTTATTTCCAAAGTAAACGCGGCAAGTTAGATGCCTTACATTTGAAATGGGTCGAATTGCTTCGTTGGGTAAAATAAATGATTGCCTAAACATTTCGTAGGTGTCCATATTGTTCGACGAAGTGTTTTGTGTAGTGGTTACGGTAGTTGTCTCCGGTTTATCCTCCTCGTTATTACTCGTTTTGGTGGCTTCGCTGGTTTCAGTTGTTAACGATGATTGTGACTGAATGTACTGCTTAACCAATTGTTTGCTAGCGGTAAGTTTAAAAATGGTGTTGTCAACATCCAAAAAAATTATGGAGTCGGGCGAGTCGAATTTCAGCCTGTAGTTGTAATCAATGTTAAGGTTTAGCATTGTACTCCCATCCTTTGCCATACGAACAAAAAACTCCATATTGACCCTTGAGAAAGATTTTCGAATTAAGCGGAGTCTTCTTTCGCTAGGGTAGGTTTTAACCCTTTCGTTTAGCAGCATAGTTTTCTCTTCCCTGTACCTATCATAGGTTAGCCTGTTTACCGATGAGCAACTTGAGAATAGGCTAATGGCTGCAATCAAAATTATGTATCTCATTTGTACAGGGTTAGTTGTAAAAAAAGCAATCGCTGGTGTTTAACGATTGCTTTATAATATTAGGTTCTTTTAACTCTTAATTAAAAGAGTTTAGGCATTCGTCAATATTGTCCCGAATATCAAAAACTGTTTGTAGTTGTAGTAAGTGAACCAACTCCATCACGTCCGGAGCAATGTTACAAAATTTGAGTTGGGCAAAGCTACTTTTCGATACTCGCAAAACAGAAAGTAACGCCCCAAATCCTGAGCTATCAATGTATTCAACACTCCCGAGGTCGATAACCATTTTTAGTCCTGGCTCCTCGAATAGTTTTGCTACTTCAGCCTTGAATTTTTGTGATATTGTAGCGTTTAGCTTGTTGTCGGTTGCTAATGAAACTATTAGCACATCGTTAACTTTTTCAATGTTAATCATATCATACTGTTTTTAAATTTCTATGTATTTTATTTAGTTCATCAATAGCCTCCATACTAACACGCATATACTCGCTTACAAGTTCTTGGGCGCTATTTTCAGTATTTTGGTTATCAGCTACTTGCTCTAGGGTTTTCATTCTTGCTGCCAACCCAACTATGCCCAAGGTTAATAGGCTGCCTTTTATCTTGTGAGCTAGTTTTGCCAGTAAGGCAAACTCATTGCTATCTAGGTGCTCTTGGAGCTGGTTGTGAAATTTCGGAGACTGATTTTCAAACATCCTCACTAGGCTGGCAAGTAAATCAGAACTTCCAGCGGTAACCTCTAAAAGTAAATCAACATCAATGTGCTTGTATGTTTGCATAAAAAAAGATAAAACAAACCCACCTTTATTACTAGGTTAGTAGTACAAATATAATGTAAAAAAATTGATAATTAGTACCATTATACAGTAAGAGTTTTAAAAGTATGCTGAATAACAATTTCAATTAACCATCAATTTATGGCGTGCTCAATTGGCAATTATCAAAATTTGATTTAGGTTTGTACAATTATATTATAACCATACTTTTCATAGATTAAATACTACACAGAAATGAAAAATACACCATTCACAAAGTTTCACATTGAGTTGGGCGCTAAAATGGCTGCCTTTGCTGGCTATGAAATGCCAATTGAGTACACAGGTATAAACGATGAACACGTTACCGTTCGTGAAAAGGTAGGTGTTTTTGATGTTTCACATATGGGCGAGGTTTGGGTTAAAGGACCTAACGCTTTGGCTTTTCTTCAGTATGTTACTTCAAACGATGTGTCAACACTATCTGACGGTAAAATTCAGTATTCTTACTTCCCAAATGGTAAAGGTGGCGTTGTCGACGACTTTCTAGTATACAGGGTTGATGCTGAAACCTACTTACTGGTACTTAATGCAGGAAATACAGATAAGGACTGGGAATGGCTTAAAAGCCACGCTTCCAAGTTTGGACTTACTCCAGGCAAGGAGCTTTACAATGCTTCTGCCGAGTTTGCTCAACTAGCTGTACAAGGACCTCTAGCATTAAAAGCAATGCAAAAGTTAACCAAGGAGCCAATAATGGATATGGAGTACTACACCTTTAAAAAGATTAACTTCGCAGGTGTAGATGATGTTATTTTCTCTATAAATGGTTACACAGGTGCTGGTGGTTGCGAAATATACTGTGCCAAGGAAGATGGCGTAAAAATTTGGAATGCCGTTTTTGAGGCTGGCAAAGAGTTTGGCATTAAGCCTGTTGGTCTTGGTGCGCGTGATACCCTTCGTCTTGAAATGGGTTTCTGCCTATACGGGCACGAAATTGATGAAAACACATCACCTCTTGAGGCAGGTTTAGGCTGGATTACGAAGTTTGTTGACCACAAAGATTTTATTGATAAGGAACATCTGCTTAAACAAAAAACCGAAGGACTTAAGCGTAAACTAATTGGTTTCGAAATGATTGATAGGGCTATTCCTCGTCAGCATTACGAAATTGTTAACGCCGAAGGTGAGATAATTGGAGAGGTTACATCGGGTACCATGTCACCAATGATGAAAGTTGGTATTGGAATGGGCTACGTTTTAACACCCCTTGCAAAGGTTGATACGGAAATTTTTATTAGAGTTCGTAACAAGGACCTTAAGGCTAAAATTGTTAAACTTCCAATTTACAAGAAGAAGTAAAATAGTTACATACTAGTTACACATTAAGGTGTAAAGATTGTTTTATCTTTACACCTTATTTATTTTTTATCTATGGAAAAACGTAAGATTGAGGTGTGCTTCACACCCGAAAATATACAGTATTTTGATATTCATCAGTCGCACGTTGTGGTTGTTGATATACTTAGGGCAACCTCTTCAATATGCACTGCATTTGCCAATGGAGTAAAATCTATCATACCGGTGGCAACCCCCGAGGAGGCTAAAAAAGCTAAGCAGCATGGGCTGGTTGTGGCTGCTGAGCGCGATGGGCAGAAGCTCGATTTTGCCGACTTTGGAAACTCGCCCTTTAACTTTACTGCAGAGCGGGTAGCAGGCAAAGAGGTGGCATACAGCACAACAAATGGAACCAGAGCAATTGTGAGCGCATCGGGCGCTCTTTCGGTTACCATTGCATCTTTTATAAACATTTCGGCTGTGGCCAAGTTTATTGCCGATAAAAACCAAGGCGATGTGCTTGTGCTTTGCGCCGGATGGAAGGGTAAGTTCTGTCTCGAAGATTCGGTTTTTGCAGGAGCCCTTACCGAGCTGCTTCTTGAAAATAAAATGTTTTATACCCAATGCGATAGCGCGCAGGCTGCAATCCAGCTTTGGAATGTGGCCAAGGTCGATTTACCCTCGTATTTAGAACTGTTAGGCCAAAGACATAGGCTAAAAAGGCTTGGGCTCGACGATGTTTTACACTATTGCTTCACCCCGAACACGGCAAATGTTGTACCCGTACTGGTAAACGGAAAATTGCATAATGCAAACGCTTAATTGGTGAGGGGGTGTAATTTTTTGTAAATTAGCAAAAATAATGGATGTATTAATTCATAACTGATATGCCTTATATCATTTATATTCATTTGGAATAATCAAAAATTAGTTAGAAATTTGTAGAATAATTAGTTAATTGTGTAACAGTTTAAAACTTAAAAAGTCATGAAACATAATTTTAATGCAGGTCCCTGTGTTCTCCCAAAACCAGCTATTGAGGCAACTATTGAAGCCATTCGTAATTTCGACAATACCGGCATAGGTATTTTGGAGATTTCGCACCGTACTCCCGGATGGGAAAGAACTATGGCCGAAGCGGAGCAGCTTTGGAGAGATTTGCTAGCAATTCCCGATAATTATGCTGTTATTTTCCTTGGCGGTGGAGCTTCTACACAATTTTACACCCTAGCAGCAAACTTTTTAAATAAAAAAGCAGCATATCTAGATACAGGTGTTTGGTCAAAAAAAGCCATTAAAGAGGCAAAAGCATATGGTACAGTTGAGGTGGTTGCTTCGTCGTCAGACAAAAACTACACTTACATTCCAAAAGGCTTCAAAATTCCAGCCGATGCTGACTATTTTCACATTACTACCAATAACACCATCTACGGTACTGAGCTAAAAGAGGATATCGACAGTCCTGTTAACCTTATAGCCGATATGAGCTCCGATATTATGAGCCGCCCGGTTGATGTTAAGAAGTATGCCATGATTTATGGTGGTGCTCAGAAAAATGTTGGCCCTGCTGGCTTAACCTTCGTAATTATTCGTAAGGATATTTTGGACACTGTTCAAAGAACCCTTCCTAGCATGGTAAACTACAAAACTCATATTGGTGATGAGCCTAAGAACAACTCAATGTTCAATACTCCTCCAGTACTTCCTATTTTTGTAATGCACGAAACTTTGAAGTGGGTTAAAGAGTTAGGTGGTGTTGAAGCTATGTACAAAATAAACAAGAACAAAGCCGACCTAATATACAATGAGATTGATCGTAATAAGATGTTTGTTGGTACTGCAGAAAAAGACAGCCGTTCGTTAATGAACGTGTGTTTTGTAATGGCAGAGCAGTACAAAGACAAAGAAGCAGCATTCATGGATTTTGCTAAGAAAGCCGGAATGGTTGGAATTAAAGGTCACCGTTCTGTTGGTGGTTTCCGCGCATCTATCTACAATGCTTGTCCAACCGAGAGCGTTCAGGCACTGGTTGACTGCATGAAAGAGTTCGAGAAACAAAACGCCTAGTTTTATAAAACATTCAAAAGGCTGAAAAATTACAATTTTCAGCCTTTTGCTTTTAAAATCGTAAATAATTATCTTCAATTTAAAAATAAATATTATGGCAAAAGTTCTTATTGCAACCGATAAACCCTTCGCAAAGGTAGCTGTTGAAGGAATTCGTAAAATTGTTGAGGGAGCTGGTTTTGAATTAGCCCTACTTGAAAAATATACCGATCAAGCAGATTTAGTTAAAGCTGTAGCAGATGTTGATGCTATGATTGTTCGTAGCGATAAAGTTACTGCTGAAGTGGTTGAAGCAGCCAAAAAATTAAAAGTTGTTGTTCGCGCTGGCGCTGGGTTTGATAACCTCGACCTAGCCGCTTGTACTGCTAAAAATGTAGTGGCAATGAACACACCTGGTCAAAACTCTAATGCAGTGGCCGAACTTGCCATTGGTATGATGATTTTTATGGCTAGAAACCAATTTACACCAGCAGCTGGTACCGAAATTCAAGGCAAACGCTTAGGTATTCATGCCTATGGAAACGTTGGTAAACTTGTTGCCTCACACGCAAAAGGGTTTGGAATGGAAATTTATGCATTTGACCCGTTTGTTAAGAAAGAGGACATTGAAAAGGATGGCGTAAAGGTTGTTAACTCTGTTGAGGAACTATACGCAGTTAGCGATTACCTATCACTACATATTCCTGCAAACGACAAAACTAAAAAATCGGTTAATTTCGATTTAATAACCAAAATGCCAAAAGGTGCAACCATTATCAACACCGCACGCAAAGAAGTTATTGACGAGGAAGGAATGATGAAGGCACTAGAGGAGCGTACCGACATTAAGTATGCTACTGATATTGCAGCCGATAACCAAGCAGCTCTAGCTGAGAAATTTGGAACTCGCGTGTTTGCAACTCCCAAAAAAATGGGTGCGCAAACCTCAGAAGCTAACGTTAACTCTGGTTTAGCTTCAGCTAACCAAATCGTTAATTTTATTAAAAATGGCGACCGCACGTTCCAAGTAAACAAGTAGTAAATATTATATAATTTTTTTCAGATGGTTAAAATTAAACCTTTTAAAGGAATTCGGCCACCAAAGGATATAGCGCACGAGGTGGCTTCTCGCCCATACGATGTGTTAAATTCTCAGGAAGCAAAGGCTGAGGCAGGAGAAAAATCGTTGCTCCATATTATTAAACCTGAGATTGATTTCGATCCAATTATCGATGAGCATTCCCAAGAGGCTTACAGTAAGGCTGTTGAGAACTTTAAGAAGTGGAAGGAAAAAGGATGGCTGGTTCAAGATAGTAAAGAGATGTACTACGTGTACGCTCAAACTATGGAAGGTAGAACACAGTACGGTTTGGCTGTTGCATGCCACTTTGAGGATTACATGGAGGGAAAGGTTAAAAAGCATGAACTTACTCGTGTTGACAAGGAAGAGGACAGAATGACCCATGTGCGTATGCAAAATGCCAATATTGAGCCCGTTTTCTTTGCTTACCCAGCAATTAAAGAGGTTGATGATATTGTTGCAAAAGTTGTTGGTAGTAAGGATCCCGAGTACGATTTCGTTGCCGATGATAGTTTTGGTCATCATCTTTGGACTATTGAAGATGAGGCTACTATAAACCGCATAACCGAAATTTTTGCTCAACAACCAGCATTTTACGTTGCCGATGGGCACCATCGTACCGCTGCAGCTGCAAGGGTAGGACAGGAGCAAAAGGAGAAAAATCCGAACCATACAGGAACTGAAGAGTACAACTACTTTTTAACCGTTATTTTCCCCGACAACCAGCTAAATATTATTGATTATAACCGTGTTGTTAAAGATTTGAACGGGCTAACTCCTGCTCAACTAATAGCTAAGCTTCAAGAGAATTTTGTGGTTGAGGAGAAGGGCGAGGAAATTTTTAAGCCAACTGCCTTACATAATTTTAGTATGTACCTAGAGGGTAAGTGGTATTCGCTTACTGCCAAGCCTGGTAGCTATAATGATAATGACCCCATTGGTGTTCTTGATGTTACCGTATTATCAAATATGGTTTTCGATAAAATTTTCGACATAAAAGACCTAAGAACATCAACTAAACTAGATTTTGTTGGAGGTATTCGTGGGTTAGGCGAATTGAAAAGGCGAGTTGATAGCGGCGAAATGGCCGTTGCTTTTGCACTCTACCCTGTTTCAATGAAACAACTTATTGACATTGCCGATACTGGTAATATCATGCCCCCAAAAACAACCTGGTTCGAACCTAAACTCCGAAGTGGTTTAGTGATACATAGTCTCGACTAGTTTATTTTAAGTTGAAATACTGAATCGGGTAGCTTGCTACCCGATTTTGTTTTTATAGTGAAATTCATTATATTCAACTATCGTTTTGCTAACTTTGCAAAAACCTATATTTATGAGCATTGCAGAAAATTTGAATTCAATTAAAGCAGATATTCCTGCCAACGCTAAGTTGGTGGCCATCTCAAAAACACATGCACCCGAGGTTGTTATGCAGGCCTATGACGCCGGACAAAGAGATTTTGGCGAGAATAAAGTACAAGAGCTTATCACGAAATATGAGGCACTCCCTAAGGATATTCAGTGGCACTTAGTAGGGCATTTGCAAAGAAATAAGGTTAAGTATATCGCACCATTCGTAAGCCTTATCCAATCGGTTGATAGCGCAAAATTGCTTAAAGAGATCGATAAGAATGCACAAAAAAATAGTAGGATAATCGATTGTTTACTACAGGTATACATTGCCGATGAGGATACAAAGTTCGGACTCTCGAACGAAGAGGTTATCGAGATTTTAGAGTCGGATGCATACGCAAATATGGAAAATATTAGAGTGGTGGGACTAATGGGTATGGCCACTTTTACCGATAATACGGAGCAGGTTCGAATGGAGTTTCGTAAACTTAACGAGTTTTTTGATCAAGTTAAGCAAAAATATTTTGCTGATAGTTCGAACTTTAATACGCTGTCAATGGGGATGTCGAGCGATTACAAAATTGCCATTGAGGAGGGTGCAACCCTAATTAGGGTGGGCAGTAGTATTTTTGGTGGACGAATTTATGATGCAAAATGAAAATAAATAGCTATTTTTCAAGCTTAATTACACTTTTAAAAGAGTAAGCAATGGCAAATTTACAATCGACCTATCTTGGGCTAAACCTTAAAAATCCTCTAATTGTTAGTAGTTCGGGGCTAACCTCAAACGTTGAGTCTATAGCTCAGCTTGAGGCTAATGGGGCAGCTGCAGTTGTTCTAAAATCGCTTTTCGAGGAGCAAATTCTACATGAAGCTGGTTCGCTATCGGTTCATAGCGATTATCCCGAGGCTGAGGATTACCTGAAAGCATATGTTACCGATAATAATGTTGAGAAATATTTGGGGCTTATTTCTGGAGCAAAAAAACAGGTAGAAATTCCTGTAATTGCAAGCATTAATTGTATTTCGGCCTCAAACTGGATTGATTTTGCTGCAAAAATAGAGGAAGCTGGCGCCGATGCCATTGAGATTAACGTATTCGTGCTGCCAACTAATAGTAAAAAGAAATCTGAGGATTACGAGGAACTTTACTTTACGCTTGCCGAAAAGTTGCGCAAGCTTGTGTCTATACCCATTGCTTTTAAACTTGGGCACCATTTTACTAACCCCTTGCGTATTGTTGAGCAGCTGTGGTATAGAAAAATCCAGGGAGTTGTTCTCTTTAATCGGTTTTTTGCACCTGATATCGATATAAAGAATCTGAAAGTTATTTCTGCCGAGGTTTTTAGTAAACCCTCAGATTTGCGCGATACACTTCGTTGGGTTGCCATGGCCGATCATGCTGTTCCTAAAATTGACATTTCAGCTTCAACCGGTGTGCATAACGGCGAGGCAATTATTAAACTGTTGCTGGCAGGTGCCGCTAGCGTTCAGGTATGTTCAACGTTGTACCAAAACGGTGCAGCCCATATTAAAACAATGCTAAACGTTGTTGAGCAATGGATGGATGCGAATAAATACGACACCATTTCTCAATTTAACGGCATTATGAACTACGGACAAATTGGTGACCCCGATGTTTACGAACGGAGCCAATTTATGAAGTATTTCTCTAGTCACGATTAAGAAAGCAAGAATCTATATGGAGAGCGGCTATTCTGCCGCTCTTTTTGTTTCGTCAAGTAGGCTAGCCATTTCTAGCAACAGTGGTTCTTTATCCTGATTAGCCTTGCTAATTCCCAGTTTTAATTGTGCGTCGTAGTATGACAACTCTTCGGTTGTTAACTCGCTAATATTGTTTTCAATAACCGTAAATGCCTCAAATGAGCAGCCATAATCCGACTCAATAAGAATATCGAAAAAAGGGTTCAGATGCTTACTAAAGTCAAGTATGGTTTGCCAACTTGCCGTTACCAGCGTAATAATATTATTGTTGGTTTTATTCTTTTGAATAAAGTTGGCTATAATTGGGGCGGCAGCATTAACCTTTACATTTGAAATAAATTCAACTATCGCTTTTTTTAGAATGTCACTCCTGTTCCCAATGACCATTTCCATTAATGTTTCTAGGTAAAAGGTTTCACCGTGCTCCTTTAAATCAATTAGCATTGATAAGATAACCTCATCCGAACCCTGTTCTATTGCCTTTATTAGTTTGGCTTGCCTGTCCTTATTGGGCAAATTGTTGTCACTTTCCATATTTTAATTATTTATTGCGCAAAAATACAAATCTATTGAGCAAATTGTAGTTTTTCGATGTTATAAATCGATATAAAGTCGATAGATTCTTTTTCTATGGAAAAAATATATTACTTTTACTAATTGATAAATCATTTTTTGAAAAAAAACACCAAAACACAGGAATATGATTATTCGCTTATTGAATAGGAACTACTTTACTTTTTTGGCTGTTTTGCTGGCAGGTTTTATGCTTAGCTGCGGATCCGATTCGTCAAAGCAGGATAGGGTAAAGGTTGATGTAGATGAAATTTCACAATCAGACGTAGCGAAGCAAGGCGTTCAAACTGCACGTCAGATTTTTTACTCATTACCTTCGCCCCTCGAAACAGCGTTAATTTTAAAAAGATCAGGAGCCGCATACAACGCTGAAATACTTAACCCTATTGAGAATTTGGGAAGGTATACCACAACCAAAAGTATGGCGTTAAATTTGGGAATATTTAGTACCGATTTAAGTTATGCTAGTCTGTTTGATCAAACCCCAGCGTCAATTAAATATATGAGTGCGTCAAAAAAATTGGCCGAAGGTTTAGGTATACTCAATGCAATTGATAATTCAATTATTGATCGACTGGAGGAAAACGTTAATAACAGGGATGTTATAATGGATATTATCTCCGAAACTTTTTTAAACACAAACTCCATACTCGAAGAGAATGATAGGGTAGCCATTGGAGCAATTATTTTGGTTGGGGGTTGGATTGAGGGAGTTTATATTGCCACCGCCCTGGTTGATGATGCTGGGAGTGCTGACTTTGAGCTTGTTGAACGAATAGTAGACCAGAAAGTATCACTTTTAACCATAGTTAAATTATTGGAACAGTATAGCGATAACCCCGATGTTCAATCAGTTTTAAGTGATGTTAGCGAACTTGGTGTGATTTATGATAAGATTCAGGTATCTATTTCGCATATTGAAGTGGTTAACGACGACACTTCGGGTGTAGCCACATTGCGAGGAAAAAATGTGGTGTCAGTTAGTCCTAAAGTTTTTCAAGAGCTTAAGGATAAAGTTAAAGAAGTTCGAACTAAATACATAATGTAATAAATTGCACACGATATGAGATCATTTATTATTATTCTTTTAACTAGTGCATTAGCCTTCTCTTCTTTTACCGGATCGGCACAATGTAAGAGTTTTGCTAAAAAGGTTTGCCGCTTAGAACTCAAACCATATATTCATGATGGTAACTATAACGCAGCTATTTTAAGTGAAGGCGAGGATGCTGAACTATTTAAAACATTTTACGCAGGACAACAGTATCGTATTGCAGTTTGTGGTTCAGAACCATTGTATAGTATCGAATTCCAGGTAATGGATGTTGACCGAACTGTGCTCTATTCAAATAAATCGAATGGGTATAAGCCCACATGGGACTTTAAGGTGGAGGGTACACAACAACTTATTATTATGGTTAAGGTGAATGAGAATGCTTCCACTTCGGCCGAGGAGGTTAAAAGCGGTTGTGTTGCAATTATGTTTGGACTTAAAACCGACTAACAAAACACTAGTTCCTTCATTGCTACATTAGGGCTTCGGCAACAATAAATGTACTACCCCCAATCAGTATTAAGTCGTTTTCAAGGGCATTCTCTTTAGCCTTACTAATGGCTTCTTTCACATTCGGATAGCTCTCCCCATGTAATCCAAAACATTTTGCTTTTTCTAACAATTCTTGTTCATTTAGCGAGCGAGGTGTTGATGCTCGGGTAAAGTAGTAGTGTCCATCCTTAGGGAGGACTTTAAGTGCTTCATCAATGTTTTTATCGTTTACCATTCCTATTACCATATGAAACGTATGGTGTGGGGTGCTCTTTATTTGGTTAACTACTAGTTTTAAGCCTTCGGTGTTGTGGCCAGTATCACAAATTACCGTTGGACTGGTGCTAAGCACCTGCCAGCGACCTAAAAGGCCAGTATTAGCTATTACGTTGGCGAGCCCTTTTAAAATACTTGCATCGTTGAGGTGGTAACCGTTCTCTTGTAATACTTCTATAGCTTGTAAAACACCAAGTATGTTTTTTTGCTGATAGCTACCCAATAGGTCGAGTTTGTATAAGCTTAACTTGCCCGAACTATGGTTCAAAACGCTAATTTCTTGCATACCATTGCTAAGAGTAGCCGTTTTAATGTTGCATTGTTGATCGGCAAATGCAATGGGTGCAGAGTTATGGTGGGCTTTTTCTATGAAGATATTTTTAACCTCAGGTTGCGTTTCGCAGATAACTACTGGGGTGTTGGGTTTTATAATCCCAGCCTTTTCGGCTGCAATAAGCTCGAGCGTGTTACCCAGCATGTCAGTATGGTCTAGTCCAATATTTGTAATAATTGATAGTTCGGGACTAATTATGTTTGTAGAATCGAGCCTACCGCCAAGACCAACCTCAATAATTGCAATATCTACCTGTTGTTCAGCAAAATATTTAAAGGCTAAAGCAACCGTCATTTCAAAAAATGAGGGCTTAATAGTTTCAAACGTAGTTTTGTTCTTTTCAACGAACTCTGCCACGGTATCCTTATCAATGGGTAATCCGTTAACCTTAATTCGCTCTCTAAAGTCAATTAAGTGGGGCGAGGTATAAAGGCCAACCTTATACCCAGCTTCCTGCAAAACGGAGGCAAGCATATGCGAGGTGCTTCCTTTACCATTGGTTCCAGCCACATGCACAGTTTTAAACTTGCGGTGTGGATGCGAAAAAAGTTTATCGAGCGTTATTGTATTGTCAAGGTTTGCCTTATAGGCAATTTTGCCTATTTGCTGGTACATGGCAAGTTGGGTAAACAAAAAGTCGAGAGTTTGCTGGTAATTCATCATAAAAATTTTAACAAAAGTATTCAATTTTTAACCAATATTTAAGACTAATGCCCCTGTTTATTTGTAGATTTATGCTTATTTTAATAAACTAAAGTTTTTGCATATGGCTACCGGAAAGAAAAAAGTATTTGTGCTCGACACGAACGTAATGCTACACGATTATTCCTGTATCTATAATTTTAAGGAGCACGATATAGTAATCCCAATAGTTGCTCTAGAGGAACTCGACAAGTTCAAGAAGGGTAATGAGATGATAAATTTTCATGCTCGTGAGTTTGCCCGTGAACTTGATAAAATTTCGGGCGATAACCTTTTTAATGGAGGCATTTCACTTGGCAAGGGGCACGGGAAATTACGAATTGAAACAGGAAAACCTTTTTCGGAAGAAATGGAGCAATCCTTTGCCGATAAAAGTCCTGATCATCGAATTTTAGCCATAGCAACCTACTTGCAAAACCACAACGATAAGCAATTGGTTATTCTGATTTCAAAGGATATTAACCTTCGGATGAAGGCCAAGTCGTTGGGATTGATAGCACAAGATTACCTGTCGGATAAAATACAGGATTTAGATACGCTTGAGCGAAAGGTGCAAGTAATAGACGGCCTTGATAATGCGAAGGTTCAACAATTTTATGCCAGTTTTGAAGGGGTTAATCCCAAGGAGTTTGATGTTAAACCATTTGCCAATCAATACTTTATAATTAAAGGAACAAGATCTAGCGCATTGGGCCATTATAGTCCGGTATCAAAAACCATAAATCGTATTGAAAAGATTAAGGCTTACGGTATCGAACCACGTAATTCCGAACAAACTTTTTCTGTTGATGCCCTTATTAGGCCAGAAATTCAGCTTGTGTCGTTAACAGGAAAAGCTGGTACAGGTAAAACGCTTCTGGCCTTGGCTGCTGCTTTGCACCAGGAGCAAAATTTTAATCAAATACTGCTTGCGCGCCCCATAGTGCCGCTAGCAAATCGTGATATTGGCTTCCTACCCGGCGATGTTAACGACAAGATTGGTCCTTATATGCAACCTCTGTTTGATAACCTTACTGTAATAAAAAATAAATTTAAATCGTCAAGTAAAGAGTATATCCACATTGAGGAGTTGCAACGAACCGAAAGGTTGGTGATAACACCGCTGGCGTATATCCGAGGGCGAAGTTTGTCTAACGTATTCTTTATTGTTGATGAGGCGCAAAACCTCACACCGCATGAGGTTAAAACTATTATTACCCGAGCTGGCGAAGGAACCAAGTTTGTTTTTACTGGCGATATACAACAAATAGACCACCCGTACCTCGATATGAAATCCAACGGGTTAACCTACCTATCCGATAAAATGCATGGTCAGGATATATTCGCACATATTAATCTAGTAAAAGGAGAACGAAGCTACCTGGCCGACTTGGCTAGCACTTTGTTGTGACCTATTTGTTGTTGTTATCAATACTAACTTTTTTAAAATGAACGGTGGAAAAAGATTATTCATAATGCGGCATGCAAAATCAGCCTGGCCAGACTTTGAAATGCCCGATTTTGATAGGCCCTTACTACCCAAAGGTATAGCCGATACAAAAAAAATTGGACAAGCAAATACAAATGATTTGAGTTTGCTTGAAATTATTATGTCAAGTTCAGCCGTTAGAACTATGCAAACAGCAACAATTCTTTGTGATGTTTTGGGACTTCCATTGCAACAGGTGGTTGCCAATAACAATTTATACTTGCCACTTGTTACAAGTATTTTAAAGGTTGTTAAAGAGTTGCCCAATAACATAGGCAATGCTATGATAATTAGCCACAATCCGGGTTTAACCGATTTTGTTAACGAATACTTGCCCAAGCCGCTCGCAAATATGCCTACGGCAACACTTGTTTGCCTACATTTTAATGTCGAGAGATGGGCTAGCATAAGACCTGACAACCTAGTTGATAGCTGGGTTGATTTTCCAGCCAATCATTAATTCGTTTTACTGTCGATATGGAGAAAGTGAAGGAATACATAAATAGAGAAGTAAGCTGGTTGTCATTTAACGAAAGGGTTTTACAAGAGGCAGAGAACAGTGAGGTGCCGCTTCTTGAAAGACTGAAGTTTTTGGGCATTTTTAGCAATAACCTCGACGAGTTTTTTAGGGTAAGGGTGGCAACTCAAGTAAGGCTAATGGAACTCGACAAAGGATTGAGACGTTTTGTTACTGGTAAGCCCAAAAAGGTTATCCAAAAAATTAAGAAGATAGTTAACGATCTACAGCAGCGTTTCGATTCAGCATTTTTGCTTATTGTTGACGAGTTAAAGCGGAATGATATTCATTTGGTGAACGAGAATGAACTATGCGAGGAGCACGCCCACTTTATTCGCGATTACTTTAGAAAGTATTTAGCGCCGCTAATTACCCCGCTAATGATAAGTAAAACGGATGAATTCCCATCGCTTAAGGATCGATGTATATATTTAGCCATTAAACTTAAACAGGATTCTGATCCTGAGACTAGCGAATTTTCTCTTATTGAGATACCCTCTAACGAGCACTCTCGCTTTATTCGGTTGCCCGATATTGATAGTGGTAAGTATATTATGCTGCTCGATGATGCCATTCGTTTCTGTTTAAACCTGGTTTTTAGCATCTTACCGTATACATCGTTTGAGGCTTACACCATAAAAATAACCCGTGATGCCGAGCTCGATGTGGATAATGATATTGCTGAGAGTTTGCTCGAAAAAATATCCAAAGGAGTTAAAAACAGGGTGAAAGGGCAGCCCGTTCGCTTTGTTTACGATTCACTTATCACACCCGATTTGCTTCAGTTTATTATTAAGAAGATGGGACTTAATGAGAATGACAACCTTTTGGCTGGTTCGAGATATCATAGTTTTGTTGACTTTATTTCGTTCCCCAACTTCGATAAACCCCATTTTTTAAATACAAAGTTAGCTCAAATACCGGTGCCTCGGCTCGATAATGCCAAAAGTATTCTGAATGAAATAGCAAAGAAAGATGTGTCGTTGCATTACCCTTACCATAGTTTTTCCTACTATATACGCATGCTTCACGAGGCAGCAATTGATCCCAATGTTACTAGCATAAAAATTACGCTATACCGTGTTGCTACCGAGTCAAAAGTGGTTCGTGCATTAATGAATGCTGCACAAAATGGTAAATCGGTAACGGTTGTAATTGAGCTTTTGGCAAGGTTTGACGAGGGTGCTAACATATACTGGAGTAAGCGAATGGAGGAGGTGGGCATAAAGGTTATTTTTGGCATTTACGGCTTAAAGGTGCACTGTAAGCAAACCCTAATTACCAGGGAAGAGAATGGTGAACTTATAAACTTTGCAACTATTAGCACGGGGAACTTTCACGAGGGGAATGCCGATTTATACACCGATTACAATGTGTTTACTGCCGATAAACGTATTACTGGTGAAATTGAAAAGGTCTTCACGTTTCTGGAGTATAATTATAAGGCTTTTAATTATAGGTACTTATGGGTGTCGCCGGTTAGTATGAGGCGAAAGTTGTACAAGCATATTGACAATGAAATTGCCAACGCTCAAAAAAACCTGCCGGCCTACATTCATTGTAAAACTAACAATATTGTAGACATCGATGTTATTAGAAAACTATACCAGGCGAGCAATGCGGGTGTTAAAATAAAATTAATGGTTAGGGGAATATGCTCATTGGTTCCAGGTGTGGCTGGGCTAAGTGAAAATATTGAGGTGGTGGGAATCCTCGACCGATTTTTAGAGCACTCCAGAACATTCGTTTTTTGTAATAATGAAACGCCGAATTACTTTATATCATCGGCCGATTGGATGACCAGAAATTTAGACCATAGGGTTGAGGTTACCGTACCCATATTCGACCCCGATTTGCAACGAGAGTTACGTTGGGTTCTCGATGCGGGTTTTAATGATAACGTTAAGGCTCGAATAGTTGATGTGAATCTTAACAATAGTTATAAAACTGATGGAAAGAAGAAGTTCCAGTCCCAGCTTGAAACCCATAAATACTATCTAACAAAATACAAGAAGAGCGTAAAAATATGAATGTACTCAAATTCGCCGCTATCGATATTGGCTCAAATGCCATACGCTTGCTTTTTATGAATGTTATTGAGGAGAACGGGAATGCTCTTTTCAAAAAATCGTCGCTGGTAAGGGTACCCATTAGGCTTGGCAACGACACGTTTGTTAAGGGCAAAATTTCGTCGGCAAAAATAGAAAAGCTGCAAAAAACGATGCTCGCTTTTAAATATTTAATGGAGGTGCACGAGGTGACAGCATATAGAGCGTGCGCAACCTCGGCTATGCGCGAGGCTTCTAATGGGCTCAATATAGTTTTGCAGGTAAAGGAGTTGTCGGGCATTAATATTGAAATTATTGATGGCAAGCAGGAGGCAGAGTTTATTAACTTAAATAAAATAGCAGAAAAGATGCGGGGTGACGCCCATTATCTGTATGTTGATGTAGGCGGAGGGAGTACAGAGGTTACAGTTTTTAACCATAAGGAACCGATTGGTTCAAAATCGTTTGATGTGGGCACTGTAAGGTTACTTAACAACAGGGTTAGCGAGAATGATTTTAAGGAGATTGAAGAATGGTTAACACCTATTAGATTAGATGATAAGGAGGTGGTTCTTATTGGGTCAGGGGGTAATATTAATAAAATCGTTAAACTGTCGGGTAAAAAAGCCAAGCAGCAGTTGTTGCTAAACGAGTTGGTTAAGGTTGATACGTTATTGCATAAATACAGTAGCGAGGATAGGATAAAAATTCTTGGTTTGAATACCGATAGAGCCGATGTGATTATTCACGCTTCAGATATTTTTTTAAAAATAATGCGATGGTCTGGTGCTAAGCGAATTATTATTCCAACAATCGGTGTGTCCGATGGTATTGTGCATCAGCTTTATGCCGACTATAAAAAGCAGCATATTGCAAAGTAGCGTCTTGGTTCATAAGGTTTACTCCTGTTTTCATTCAATTCATTACAGTTGTCCCGTGTACTGAATGGTATAGTTTCTCTTCAACTTGCCAAAAAGGAAGTCAATTCATCTTCGGGTTTTTATGGTAGCCTTGTTTTTATAAACATAATTTTGCATCTTAAAAATGATGCAGAATTAGAGTAAATCCATTAAACTTGCAGCATGGTGCGTAAAATTATACACATAGATATGGACGCCTTTTTTGCTTCCATAGAGCAGCGTGACAACCCTGAACTACTTGGCAAACCTGTTGCCGTTGGGCACGGTAGCGACCGTGGAGTAGTAGCGGCAGCAAGCTATGAGGCACGAAAATTTGGAGTGTATTCTGCCATGCCCTCCGTGGTTGCATCGAGAAAATGCCCTAATCTTATTTTTGTGCACCCCCGATTCGATGTTTACAAGGATGTTTCTGCCATTTTAATGAGTATTTTCCGTGAATATACCCCCTTAGTTGAACCCTTATCCATCGACGAAGCGTTTTTAGATGTTACCACCAACAAAAAAGGAATACTGTCGGCTACCCAAATTGCACGCGAAATTAAAAGTCGTATAGCTGAAACCACGGGCTTAACAGCCTCGGCGGGCATAAGCGTAAATAAGTTCTTGGCCAAAATAGCTTCAGATTATCGTAAACCCGATGGCCTGTTTGTTATTAAACCCAACGAGGTATTGCCATTTGTTGAAGCGCTCCCGGTGGAAAAGTTTTACGGGGTAGGGCCTCGTACTTCTGAAAAAATGCATGAATTGGGACTTTTTTGCGGTAAAGATTTACAGAAAGCCGAGTTGCAACTATTAATTCGGCACTTCGGAAAGGTGGGGAACTTTTTTTATCAGGTAGCACACGGAATTGACCATCGTCCGGTAATGCCTCATAGGGTTAGAAAATCGGTTGGTATTGAGAACACATTTTTGTACGACCTTGAGAATCAGAAGGAGATGCTAAATGCCCTTGCAGAGCTTGAAGAGGGTTTATGGCGACGAATTGTTAGCCATGGTCGTTTTGGTAAAACCATTACCCTGAAGGTTAAGTTTAGCGATTTTGAGCAAATTACTCGCTCTCAATCTTTTCTCCACCCCATAACGGAGCGTGCCTGCATAAGAGAAGTGGTTGCCGAATTGTTACAAATGGCAAATCCCTCAAAGAAAGTGAGGCTTCTGGGTATAACAATTTCAAATTTTGAAGACGAAGAAACTAACGGACCCGTGCAGCTAACCATTAATTTCGATTGAGATTACATTATGGTTTACAGCTTTTATGACGTCTATTTAATCCTATCCAAATTTTTTATTCGTTGCAATAGAAGTAGCCTATTAGGCCACTTCTAGATATTCAATTGCAACGTATGGGAAAAAACTGAACTTAGTTTTTTATAGAGTAATAAAAACTTTGCATGTGCATGCTGTATGATTTGAATAGCATAGCCAGCATTTCGTCCATTTGTGTAAAGGCTTCCTTGCCCTTTTCCTCTTTTGTAAGTGCCAGAATCTGCTCTAGCTCAGGTGAGCCAGGTGTTTCAAAAGAAGGGTCGGATACCAGGATTGCAGGCATCCATTTTTCAAGTATTTTATCAGTTTTTTTTGCCCTGCTAGCCGACTCTTTGGCCACAATATTTCGCGGAAAGTTATCGGTGTAATCTATTCGTTCAATAGGGCTTTTAAGGGCATTAATTAGTGGATGATCCATATTTCCATCATTGTATGCTGCCCTTAAAACTTGCCATTGGTATTCCTCTAAAACCGAGTGCCTGTTGCTTACAAGCTGAACAGCATTATCCTTACTTTTCGAAAACCCAAATATTGCTTTAATGTTTGTCCAAATCATTTTCAGCGCGCTAACTCCAGGAAGTGCCACTGCGTGGTATGGCATCGATAGGTCGCCTAGGTAGTGCATTCCCCAACCCATAAACCTATATCCCCAGTATGGGTTTTCGGACTTGAAAGCAAATTCGGCTAACGCTTTAAATTGGTTAAATCGCATTTCGGGGAGAGTCTTTTTTAGGAACGGACCAAAAAGGAACACGATTCGCGCTTCATGATAAAAGCCCATATGGAAAGGCGCTTGGCTTCCGTATTCAAGGTTTGGGTCGCCAAAGGGTTGTGCTCCAAATCCATACTCGTTTCCCTGTGGTGTGTTGTTGTCTTTAAATAGGCCCAAATCAAAACCGTAGTCGGGCTCATCGTTGGCCGATAGTAATACGGCCATTGGGCTTACTAAGTCGTTTTCAAAAAGTTCAACGTAATTGGTGTGTTGTAGAGCCGAAACATCGTTTAGAGTTGTGAGTAGTTTTGGATCAATTCTCGTTCTATCGCCAACCTGTTCATTGGGAAGCAGATGCTGGTATAGCCTCATTTTCACATTCGGGTTTAACCTAAGTGCTCTAAAAAACCGGTCGAGAATATCATCGGGGTTGCCTGTTGCTTTAAAGCGTAAATGCTCAGGAAGGGCAGGATAGTACGATAGGTTTTTGGTTAGCCAAATTTCCTGCTCATGAAAAAATATTTCCAACTCTTTTTCCTGCTCCATCAGGAAGGTTTTAAGGCTTTTAACCATTATAGGGTTTTCGTTTACGAGTTGCTGTATCGACGACAGTACAGGATGTGCCAATAGTGGATGCTCCGACCAAGCGGTTGCTCTTTGCGACAGGTTTGCCATTGCAAGAGCAAGTAGTAATATTCTAAAAATAAACCTTTTCATAAACAATCTGTTTTGGTTGTACGTAATGCAATACTACAAAAATATGCTCAAATAAGTTAATTATATCCCAGTAATTAATATCAAATTAACTCCGAGCATCCACCTATGGGGCGTGTTTTGTGCTATTGCAACTTACATTTTTTTACAGTAGGTTTGTATGTTGATATGGAAAATAACTTGAATTTTACAACTTAATATGATGCGTTTATCTGCACGTTTGACCCTAATTGCATTGATTTGTTTTACAGTCTCATGCAAGCAATCACCACATATTAATCCTGAAATAGTTAAGGATGACCTTTTTGAATATGTTGATTTTTTGGCATCAGATTCATTATTTGGTAGGCAGCCAGGTACGCCCTACGATAGGGTTGCGGCCAAGTATATTAAAGACTTTTTTGAATTAAATGGACTTGAATTGCTAAATAAAACCGGTTACCAGTTTTTCGAATTCATTGACTATCAGGATGTGGGGGAGGGTAATTCTTTTAGAGTAAACAACCAAGATTTTGTTTTAGGAGAGGATTATTCCGTTTTTCCTTTTTCTGCTTCCGACTCCGTATCGTCTACAGCCGTTTTTGTTGGCTATGGGTTAAGCATTTTTTCGGATACGCTTACTTGGGACGACTATGACTTGGCCAATGCTGCCGATAAGTGGGTTGTGGTTTTAAGGGGGCATCCTTTTGGTAATTCGCCAAATAATAACATAGAGCGGTTAAGTTCCGATAGGCATAAGGTTATGCTTGCTAAGGATAATGGCGCAGCGGGTGTTATTCTTGTTTCAGGAAAAAAGTATGCCAACGATGATAAACTAATCTCTACTAAACAGAAAAACTTTGATGCCGGAATACCTTCGATACACGTTAAGCGTAATGTGGCCGATATAATGCTAGAACCAACAGGTTGGAATATCGACAAGCTCGAAACTCGTTTTTCAGCATTAAAACAAACCAACTCATTTATTATTGGCGCTAATATTTATGCACGAACTAGCGTAGAAACAAAAAAGAAAAATACGCAAAATGTAGTAGGAATGATTGCCGGAACCGACCCGTTATTAAGGCATCAGTATGTAGTAGTAGGCGCTCATTATGACCATCTAGGCATGGGAGGGAAGGGGTCTTCGAGCCGAATGCCCGATACGTTAGCCGTTCACAATGGTGCCGATGATAATGCTTCGGGGGTGTCGTCAGTTTTAGAGATTGCTCAAAAACTTATGTTTAATAAACCTCGACGCAGCGTTGTGTTTGTGGCTTTTGCCGCCGAAGAAATGGGCTTACTTGGCTCTAAGTTCTTTATTGAAAACCCTCTAATCCCGCGCGATTCAATTGTGGCCATGGTTAATATTGATATGTTGGGCAGGCTCAATGATGAGAAAGAACTTCAGGTTGGCGGTGTTAAAACATCCGTTGAATTTGAAGAACTACTTAACACAGTTAACACATCATACGAATTTAAACTAGCTCTATCGTCTGAGGGGTATGGCCCATCGGATCATGCAAGTTTTTATGTATACGATATTCCTGTCCTATTCTTCTCAACGGGTGCACATACTGATTATCACACACCAAACGATAAGGTTAGCCTAATCAACTTTGATGGATTACAGGTGTCAACAAATTATATCTACGATGTAGTTACCGAAATTACGAATGGGAATTTTAAACCTACATTTACCGAATCGGGTCCTAAGTCTAGAACCTCTAGCCATGGAAATGAGCTTAAAGTTCGGTTTGGTATTATGCCCGATGTTAGCGGATCGGGTAACGGCGGACTAAGGGTTTTGGCTGCCACCGAGAACCTGCCTGCAGCGGTAGCCGGTATTTTAAAAAACGATGTAATTACCGCTATTAATGGGAATAAGATAAAGCATATTCAGGATTATATGTATAGGCTTCAGGAGTTAACCCCTGGTACGGTGGTTTCTGTTGAGGTTAAACGAAATGACACAACAAAGGTGTTTTTGTTGCAGTTGTAGTTTTAATTATTTAACGGGCTCCTTCTTAAAAGTGAATAGTTTTTAGAAATATTATCTAGGTTGTCCAAACCAGTTCTGTTCATAATGTGGCGTTTAGCTTATTGTTTCTTTAGCATTCATAAAGCACGGCACACTGGAGAATGACTACCATAGATACTTAATATATACCTTTAAAACAATAAAATAGACATATGAAAAGAGTTCTTTATTTGTGGATTGCAGCAGTGATAATTACTGGTTCAGCATTTGTTTTTCAGCGGTACACAGGCCCCACGTATCCCAAAAAGGTAAGTGTTCAAATTGATGATACAACCACTTTAGGTTTAACGCTTCCTCGAAGCGGGAATGTGAACGAGGAAGTTAGAATTGAAATGCCTCCCATTTCGTGGGATTGGTCAGCCAGGCTGTATCATCGTCCATACCCAACAGATACGGAATGGGTGTTAAACCCACCCTTTTGGCCAGAGGGAGACAAGTTTGTTTCGTACCTTCCAAAGGTAGCCCAAAAGGCAGCAAAACTTGAGTACTATATTGAGATAGAAAATTCTTTTGAAGGAAAAACGATAATTTTGCCTACCGATGAACCTGTTGTTATAAGGTATAAAGGTGCGGTTCCTGCTTGGGCGTTGCTGCCACATATTTTACTTATGTCTATAGCTTTATTACTTAGCAGTTTAACAGGCCTGCTTGGGGCAGTTGGTAAACCATCTTTCAGGTTATGGGGGGTAATTACAATTTCTACCATTCTTTTGGGCGGTTTGGTGTTTGGCCCAATTGTTCAAAAGTTTGCATTTGGCGAGTTTTGGACTGGTTTCCCGTTGGGGTTTGACCTAACCGACAATAAAACCCTTATAATGTTTGTAGTGTGGGCAATAGCCTGTATTGCTAATTTGAAAAAGGAGCGCCGTATGGTTACGGTTGCAGCCTCGGTTATTACGCTGGCTATTTATCTAATTCCTCATAGCCTAAGGGGGTCGGAGTTTAGCTACGAAACGGGCGAAATTGTAACAGGCGTAATTAGCCTTATTCCAAGTATTTTTTAATTATTAGAACACAACCATATAATTAATAAGGCCGAGCAATTGCTCGGCCTTATTAATATAATGCACTGAAATACTTTTAAAGTATCGACTTACTCTTCAGCTTGTTTTACAGCTGTTTGGCAAGTATCAGTTACAGTCTTGCAAGAGTCTGCTGCTGCAGTTTGACAAGAATCTTTTGCTACTTGTTCGCAATCATGAGCTTTAGCTTCTGCTGCTTTCTTTTCGGTGTTACCACCACAAGAAGCTAGAGTTATGGCAAATGCCACAAAAAGGCTAGCTACTAGGAATTTAGTTTTTTTCATTGTTTGGTTGGTTTTTGTTGAACAAAATTTTCGTGTCAAATTTATTCAAAACTATTGAATAGTTATGCATTTTATTAAAATATTTATTTGATATTTTAAACAGTGTTATGTTAATTGTTGTTTAGTAAACCGTTTACTTCATTAAGTACCTGAATCCTAGCGATAACCATCTGCCTGGCTGTTCAATATTCCCTATTTCAACATACTTTGTATTTATTAGGTTATTACAGTCGAGGTACACTGTAATCGATTTAAAGACAGAGTGTATACGGAGATTTACAATGGTAACATCATTATAGCCTAATTCTATACCGCTTGGGTATTCGGTGTAAGTACCCTCTCGACTTTGCCAATACCCGGACCAAGTTACTCCAATATTTCTGTAAACCTTAAGGTTTGCACTAAAGGTTACCCTATGCTTTAGGTAGTCGAGAGCGTAAAAAGAGTTAAATCCATTGCTGTTTTTATCAGAGGTTAAGTAATTGTAATTAACCGATAATTCATTTAAGAGCCGAAAACCGCTTATATTATAAAGTTTGCCATATGCTTCAAATCCTGTTGAGTTTATTTTTGTGTGGTTCATTGTTTCCCAAATCTCGTTTTCAGGTTTTTGTATCCAGTCTATAACATCCGTAGCTTTCCTATGAAATAATGATAGTTGGGCGACAAAGATACTACCTGAACTTTTTAGCCCAATTTCAACGGTATTCGCTTTCTCTGGTAGCAAGTTAATATTTCCTTTATTTGTAGGGCCATTATAGTAAAGATCCGTAAAAGTGGGGTAGCGCAACGTGTTTCCAGCCGAAATAAATAGTTTAGAGTACCTGTTGATGATAAAACTTGCATCAAGCCCAAAACTCCAGTTGTATCCGTATTTACTGCTGTAGGCCATATGGGCCCCGCTCGAAAGTACTATTCTTCTAAAATATACGGTATGGTCGCTAAAAGCGTTTAGTAAACCTCTGTTGTCGCCTTTTGTGTATGTGGTGTCAACCGTTTCCTTAATGGGTATAGGCTTTTTAAGGGTGCCTCCCAATACGTTACTTAGAATGTTTTCATTGCGGAACTCCAACCCAATTCGTGTTCTTCCGGCTTTGCTTGTTGCTGTTGCATCTATTTTTGCTCCGGCTGAGGTTGTATTATGATAGTTATGACCAGTATACCAAGTAGGTCTTTGCCTTCTGAAAAGTTCAAAACGGTCGGTATGATTCCGAACATAAACGCTTGGACTTATGGTAATACTTTTTATTACTTTTGAGTAGGTTGCCGAGGAAATAATTGTTTTGGTATGCTCAAACTGTTCGGGAAATTTTGGGGAGTAAAAACTTTGTGCTCCAAATGATTTATCCTGATAGCCACTTTGAATGCTTAACCTTCCCTTTAATATATTAAAATAGGCGTGTGTAAAAAAGTTGAAAATGGCAAAGTCCGTATTGCTTATATATCCGTCCGATTTTGCCGATGATGCGGAAAAGTAAAACCGATGCTCTTTTTGTTTTACACCCGCAGATGCACCCGACTTTATTAACCCATGCTCTCCTACACTAGCAATAACCTGTGTTTTGCCATCAACGCTAGGCGTTGTAATTATATTAATTGCCCCGCTAAATGAGCCGGGGCCGTATACGCGGGATCCTGGTCCCTGTAAAATTTCAATTTTTTCAATCGATTCTATATCGATGGGGATATTTAGGTTGTGGTGGCCTGTTTGGGGGTCGGTGATGTTAATGCCGTTTAAAAGAATTAGAACCTGATCAAACGACCCTCCCCGAATGGTAAGATCGGCTTGCACTCCGTGGCCACCCCTTTGGCGAAGGTCAACGCTTGAAATGCTCTTTAGTAAACCATGTAAATTGTTAATGGGTTGATGCTCAATTTCGTTGCGACGAATAACTGCAACGGCTCTCATCATCTCTGAGTATATGCTAGCTGCTTGTGCTGTGCTGATAACAACCTCGTCTATCTCAACGTTTTTAAATATAGTAATCGTGTCTGGCTGTGCAACGGCTACTGCGGGTGCAACCAAAAAGTTGTAACTTACCGATAATACGCTAATCTTTACCAAAACGCTTAGGGTATTGAAAATGCTGTACGATTTGTTACTCCATTTTCGAAAGCATACCCTTCGGGCTTTTGACTTAATACTAATACGTTTCATCGGTCTATTTAATTAAAAAGTAACATATGGAACATTTATAGTTTAGCCATATTGTTATAAGTTAGCTCTGTTAATATAAATGTTTCATCCGTGTAAAAACTATAGATAATTCAAATAAGCCAGTTGTCCCATTGCCTTTACGTTTTGATAATAAGCAGTTGCACATACTGTTTGTTTGTGTTTTTCGAGCTCAACTTACTTGTGCTATTCCCAATGTATTTCTCATTGTAAAAGCGAGTGCAAATATAGGCATATCATGCTAAATGCTATTTTTTATTATCGAAACTTTGGTGCGTTTCAATTAAGCAATCCCAGTTTTTTATGTTATTTTGCAAAGAAATAGCAAAACTAATGCAGCGTAATCACATCAATAGTCGTCATTATTGCAAAGTATGAAGAAAAAGGTTGACTATCCAAACATTCATCAGGGTTTAGTTGATCGCTGTATAGATGGCGACAGGAATGCGCAATTTGACATTTACAGGTTGTACAGTACGGCAATGTACAATACGTGCCTTAGAATTACGTCCCATAGCTCCGATGCCGAGGATGTTATGCAGGAAGCGTTCTTTAAAGCATTTGATAAGATTAAAACCTACGAAAATAAGGTGAGTTTTGGTGCGTGGCTCAAACGAATAATGGTTAATACCGCCATCGACTTTATGCGCAAAAGCAAACCCATCCTTATTCCTATAGAGGAAGTTCGTGAAGTGTGTGTTGAAACCGAATCGGAGGATAGTGTTATGCCCGAGGATGTGCCGCAACTAAAAAATGCAATGATCAAGTTGCCTAGAGGGTACCGACTGGTTATAGATCTTTTCTACTTTGAGGATTATACTCATGATGAGATAGCAGATTTTTTAGGAATTTCGGCATCAACCTCACGATCACAGCTGGCTAGAGCCAAAAAGCGTTTAGCCGAATTATTAACAGAATTGAAGTAAATATTGGCATTATGGACAAATTAAAAACCTTTATTAATGCGAATAGAGATCATTTTAATACGAACGATCTCCCTAAGCAACATTTCGAGAGATTTGAAGAAAAATGGGCGCTGCGGTATTCGCCAAAATCATTTAATAAATGGCTTGTTGCAAGCGCAGCAGCTATTGCAGGACTTATAATTACCGCTGGCCTAAGCCTGTTGCTAAGTAGTGTAGAGATGCCCTTTTCAGGTGATAAAACTATTGTAATGAGCGAACTACCACCTGAAATTTTTAAAATTGATGAGTATTACCAGGGTCAGGTTAGTGAAAAACAAATGCAAATTAATAGAATATTAACCAACACAAACTCTTTAGATATTGACGTTACTCAGGTTTTAGTTGATATGAATGAGGGGCATGCAGTTGTTTTAAAGGATATTGCGAATTCACCTCGCACCGAAAGAGCTACATTCGTGCTCATTCGATACTACCAAACTCAGCTTGATGTGCTCAATAATATTATTGAAAGAATGAGTGCTGTTTCATTGTTAAATAATCTGTAATACCTAAAATACAACGTTATGAAGACGAAATTTAATATCTTATGCTTAGCGATTATGGCTACTTTAGCCATATCAACCCTATCAGGCAATCTGATGGCTGCGAAGCTAAATAAAACCTACAGCAAGGAGTTTGCAGTTAGCAACAATACCCAGCTATATATAAGCAATCGGTTTGGCTTAGTGCAAATCGAAAATTGGGAGAAGAATGCGATTGCCATTGAGGTTGAGGTCCTTGTTGAGCATTCAAGCACCGAAAAGGCCGAGCGAATGCTTGAAGCAATTACTGTTAGTCTTGAACAGATAGGTAATCAGGTTAGAGGCATAACCGAAATAGATGAAAGGCTAATGAAGTTGGTAGGTAACTTCAACTTTGGCTCATCAACAAAAGATATGCAAATAAACTATAAAATTAGAATGCCTAAAAGCGTAAATTCAGTGCTTAGAAATAAGTATGGCGATATGTTTATTGACGAGCTAACGGGCCTTACCGACATTGATTTAAAATATGGCAACTTAAAAGCTAACCGAATTGTTTACGGTAAAAAGGATACCCTAAGTACGCTAAAGTTAGGTTACGGCAATGCCTCAATTGATGAGGTTGACTGGATGAGTTTTAGCATTAAGTATGCAAACTTAAGTATCGTAAAAGGGCAGGCGGTTGTTATAGTTAGTAAGTATTCAAAGTTAAATTTCGATTCTGTAAACTCGGCAGTTATCGAGTCTAAGTACGACAATGTATACTTGGGTACTATTGCTAACATAGTGGCTGAGAGCGGGTATACAAACTATAAAATCAAGGAACTTACTAAAAGCTTAAGCGTTGTAAGTCGCTATGGCGATGTGAAAATTGAAAACGTTGCCAACACCATTCAAACCCTTTCGTTTGAGGGAGCTTACTCCAGTATTTATGCTCCAATTCATGAGTCTGTTTCATACAATATTGATGGCGAGGTGTCGTATGGTGAGGTATACTATAATAATAATTATGCTAAGGTAAACCTGGTTGAGAGTAACAGGAAAGTTCAAGTAAACGGTGTGATTGGACAGGCTCCGAATCCCAGTGCAAAAGTAATATTTAGGGTTAGGTACGGGAGCGCTAGGCTGAAATAAATTCGTAGAAATAGAATCACTTGTGTCCAGTTAAAACGTATTATGCTAGATACGATCCGTTTTTCGAAGGGCATTGGCCGGTGAGCCGAAAAACAAGCAACCGAGCGCTTTTTGCGAGCTCGCCGAAGGCAAAGTGGGCGTTAAGAAAAATCTGCTGTTTGAAGCACCGACCGCAGGGAGGTGCAAGTTCAGATTTTTTAGCCCACAACGCGTAGTTTTTCGAGTGAGGCGGGCGTAGCCTTGATTTTCTTTGCTTACTTTCTGGTTTCAAGACAAGAAAGTAAGTGGGGTCTGGGGCAAAGCCCCAACAATTGAAAATAATGCAGAAAAATAATTGAGTGCATTATTTTTCTACTTAAATACAAAAACATAAAACTAAACCCCTAAAATGAAATATTCTTGGTTTTATAAGCAAAAACAGAGGGTTTGTAATGATTTTTGAATTTTTACCGGACACCAATGAAATAAAATATCTTAAAGCCGCTACTGTTTTTGTAGCGGCCTTTTTTTGGCTTCGTTAATTGGAATTTAAGTCTAATCTTACTTATATTTGTTAGGTAAAAACCAAAACCTACAACTATTATGATACTTCGATTAGCTAATCTAGCCCTTTTTATCCTAATGGTGGTTATGAACTACCTTGCTAATGCACTCCCAATAAATGGTCAAACAACAGGCGCACTTTCCGACGCCTACCCAAACCTGTTTGTGCCAACCGGGTTAACTTTCTCAATCTGGGGCGTTATCTACTTAATGCTTTTTGTTTTCGTTTTGGTTCAGTTTCGTGATTCGAATAAGGTGATAGTTGAGCAAATAGGCTGGTTTTTTGCCCTTTCATGCCTGCTTAACAGTTTATGGATTATTGCCTGGCATTACCAGTGGCTCCCGCTATCGCTTGCTATAATGCTAGGTATTTTGGTTGCGCTAGTGGCAATATGCATAAGTATTAAGACTCAACCAATGGGCATAATAAAGACAGCATTCGGCATTTACCTTGGGTGGATTTGCATAGCCACCATAGCTAACGTTACAGCACTTTTGGTTAACTATAACTGGGAAGGCTGGGGGCTATCCGAACAAACTTGGACTATAATTATGATTACCATTGGCGCTCTCATTGCTATGATGACAATTGTTAGACTTAAAAACCCGATGGTAGGAATTGCCGTAGTATGGGCATTTATTGGAATTGTTATAAAGCAGAAAGGGCTTCATCCCGCTATTGTTACTACGGCTGCAGTTGCTATTGGTGTAGTTGGTCTTATCACGATTTTAGCGCTATTTAGAGTAAAACTATTATATAAAGGATAATTATACCTAGCTATGCGCTCAATTCGTTTTTACGGTTAAAGGTTGAGGGAGTTTAGCTAGAGAATCGTTTAAATATGAATGTTTGTTGCCCCTGAATAAATTCGAAATTGAATATGATGCAAAATTCTTATTTGATTGGTATGTGTCAGGGCGTAGCCTTGTAATAAAACGAAAACCAATTTATAATCACTTACCCTTTATGTAACTTGTGGCAGAGCTATTATTACATCAGTATTTGGCACGTTTATTTACCAAAAGTTTAATGGTTTCTATTTCTTACTTAGGTATATCCTTATTCGCTTTTACTCTTATTTCATCAATAAGCGTTTTAAATTTATTGCTGTTTGTATGTATCAGGAATTTAATTTTTCGGTTTTCTTTATCTACATCAACATGGTAAAGAGCAAACTCATCCTGTTGCAATTTATGAAGGTTAAAACCAGTTTCCTCAATCTGAGATATAAACATACGTTCCACATCTCTGAATAATGAAGCACTTTCAAAATTCTGTCCTTTTATGTGGTTTAATTTTAAATGAGATGCTTCCATAGTTTGCTCAATTAGGTGTTCCAATTCACTGTATAGTCCGGTATTAGGCGGCAGTTTAGTAAGGTATTCAACCTCTAAAACAATAGCCTTGTCTACTAGCTCCTCGTAAAAGCCGTCAATAAACTCTTTATCTTCGGAGTTGTAAAGTAGGTCGTTTAGAATAAAGTTGTAGGTAGGTTTCATCTTTTTTTGTATTAAATATAACCTTTACTAGCGCCAAAGTATGTCGTTACACTAAATTTATAAGTATTTATTCTTGTAAATATTATTCCCGCGGATTTGTGTGCAATGCCCTTTTAAAATATTCTTACACCTAAATGTACATCAAATATGTGTGAATATGATAGGAGATAATCGATTAGTTGCCAACTTTTTTTGCAACTATTATATGTAGATCGTAATCTCAGCAGATGGGTGAGAGGGAGATAGGATTATTTTAATTTCTCTTAATTGCCTCGTTACAAATTGACTTTACTTTTCAATCGATAAAAAAAAACAGCCACCTACATTTTAATTGTAAGTGGCTGTTTCTAAGTGACTCCGACAGGATTCAAACCTGTAACCTCCTGATCCGTAGTCAGGTGCTCTATTCAGTTGAGCCACGGAGCCGTTTGCGGGTGCAAATATATTACTTTTTTTTCAATTGCCTAGGGCATTTCAAGGAAAAACCTCGAATATTCGAGGTTTTTCTTATTTTCTTTATTTGTCTCTGTTGATTTTAACAACTCTTTCTTTAATACGGGCTTTCTTACCAGTCAGATCGCGAAGATAGAAAATTCTGGCGCGGCGAACTTTACCTACTTTATTGATTTCAATCTTGTCAATAAAAGGTGAGTGGAAAGGTAAAATTCTTTCGATACCTATACCTCCTGAAATTTTTCGAATGGTAAATGTTTCAGAATTGCCAAATCCTTTGCGTTGTAAAACCACTCCGCGGAAAAGCTGAATTCTTTCCTTAACTCCCTCCTTAATTTTGTAGTGAACGGTAATCGTGTCGCCACTTTTAAAATCAGGATGCTGATGCTGCGCTTCAAACGCTTGCTCTGTAATTTTAATGAAGTCCATTGTATTGTTATTGTTTAATTTGTGCCACTGCACGCAATATTACTAGCATTTAAAATAACTGTGTAAGAGATTGCGTTGAAAAATGTGCCGCAAAAGTATGAAAAATATTTCAAACTACACTACTTAAAACAAAAAACTGCCTCGCGAGGCAGTTTTTTGTTGTATCTTTTTACTCTTCGGGTATTAAAAGGTTATCGCCGGTGGCCTCAATAAGTTGTTTTTTCCACCAATCTGGATATTGAGGATTTAGCATATTTGCTGGTGAGCCACCATATTCATTCCATTTAAATACCCCGTTTTCTTCCTGCTTAATATTGCCGTCAATATATTTAACAAGCAGAAATTCGAATAGACCTTGCCATGTATTAACTAGTGCATTGGCCGTGCTAACCGAGTATGTGGTAAGAAATTCAAGGGCTTTATCAGGACTATCGTTAAATAAATCGGTAGCTGCCTTATCAATTATCGGGGTCATTTGATCGTACTGATTCTCGAGTTTTTGTTGTAGCTTGTGAATGTCGGCACTCATTACATCGTAGCGTAAATATGCAAAATTAGATACCTTATTAAATACCCAGAATGCAGCATCGGCCGAGTAAGTTTGTGCGTCGCCATTACCCACCACAAATGATTTTGGGGTGCGGGTCGATCCACAGTAAATAGGTGTGTAAACGGTAGTAGCCGCATCGTCTACGCTAAACCAAAGAATTCCGCCTACGGGATCGGGGAGCCAGTTACGGCTTTGGGTAACAAAGGAGAAGCCCGTTTGCTGAGTTGCAGTTGCTCGCTCGTTTACATATGTTTTACCTTGGTATTTCCAGGTTAGCGGGCGCCAGCGGTAGGGTAGGCCATGAGGTCCTGCTCCAGGATCTTTACTCATATCAAGTTCAGTACCCTCTAGATGATCACGCATAAAATTCATCAAATCTTGAGCCGATATTTTTTTCTCAGGCTTAATCCAAAGAGGCATACGGTTCTTCATATCATGACCTTTTGCGTAGTCAAAATGTTTCCACATGCTCTTATCAATATCTTTAAAAAATGCCCATACCCTCATCTCGCAAAAACGAGCAGCACCAAAATCCAGTGGGGCATAGGTATCCGAAAAGCTAAAGTCCGACTCATTACCGCTATAATAACCCTTTTCGCGAGCAAAATCAATTACGTCGTGGGCATAAATTACTTCTACCTCCTTATTGAAAATTTTACCCATGTTCTTTGAACTAATTGACGATTTACCATCCTCTTTTGGGAATGTGGTTATTCGAGCATGGTTTGCGTGACCGCTAACATACCCATCGGGTATTAGCATAGCTACCCAAACGGCACCTTTATTGGCATTGTAAGTAGTTTTAGTTTTACGGTTGGTTTTAAGATCGGTTCCTTTACCAATAAGTTCCATAATCCAAACCTCGTTGGGGTCGGCAATTGAGAATGATTCACCGCTACTGTAGTAACCGTGCTCCTCAACTAGTTCGGCAATTACCTTAATGGCTTCGCGGGCATTTTTTGCTCTTTGTAAGGTGGTGTAAATTAAACTTCCGTAGTCAATAATACCAGTTGTATCAGCCAGCTCGTTACGACCGCCGTAAGTAGTTTCTCCAATGGCCAGCTGAAACTCGTTCATATTACCCACAACTCGGTATGTTTGCTCTGCCTGGGGGATTTCTCCAAGGAACTTGCCCGTATCCCATTCGTATATCTTTAGCATTGTGCCCGCTGCATATTTTGCGGCTGGCCAAAAGTATAGTTCACCGAATAGGTAATGCGAATCTGCAGCATAGGTTATCATAGTTGAGCCGTCTACAGATGCTTTTTTAGTTACAAGAAAGTTAGTGCAGGCTTGTGCTTTGGGCGTTAGCATAACAATGGCTAATGTTAACCCAAAGGCTATAAGTCTGAAAGATTTTTTCATAATTCCACAAATTATTGGTTTGTATTTTGTTCAAAAATATAAAAAATGTGTGACATTCAAAGTTGATAAAGAGTAGATAATCCTATAAACCAATCTTAGTCATAGCTATTCGATTGAAAATAGGCCTAAGAGTTTAGCTCGTATTACTTGGTTAAGAGAAATAACCTACATATACATACATCCACCAACCGAATTGCTTGTGGCTCCAGTTGCTGTGGCAATGGCTGAGGGTGTTTGGTGCATGTAAAGAACGGCTAAGAAACCAAATACAAGAGCTTCCTTAAAATCGATAAGTTCGGCATTTGGTATAACTATGTCGTTTTTGCATTTGCTGCTAATGAGGTTGGTAAGAAACAGGTTTTTTGCGCCACCACCGGTAACCAGCACTTTTCCGTGAGGTATTTCCGCAAATGATTCAGAAATATTTTTAGCAATATGCTCGTAAACAGTTCTTAGTAAATCTTCGGTAGGTAGTTCGACGTTACTAATAAGGGGTAAGAATTTTTGCTCGAACCATTCGCGACCAAGTGATTTCGGCCTTTTTAAACCATAGAAATCAAGCCTGTTTAGCTGCTCCAGAAGTTTAGCATTAACTTTTCCTTTCCGCCCAATCTCTCCGTTATGGTCGTATTCTTTATTTACGCAATGGGCTAAATGGTTTAATGCCATATTGGCCGGGCAAATATCGTAAGCAACCCTTTCTCCACTAGTACTGTTGAATGATAGGTTAGCAATGCCTCCAATGTTCAGGCATATGTCAAAATTGTTAAAAAGCAGCGTGTCGCCAATCGGAACTAGCGGGGCGCCCTGCCCACCGCGAGCAATATCGTTCATTCTAAAGTCGCACACACACGGAATACCTGTTATGGCTGCAATATGAGCTCCGCTACCAATCTGAACCGAGAATCCTTTACTGGGGTTATGAAAAACGGTGTGCCCGTGTGAGCCAATAATGTTAGTTGGGTGGTTTGATGTTTCTATAAACGTATTGATTTTTTCTGCAATCCATTTGCCGTACCAAGCGTTTAAGTATGAAAGTTCCAAGCCCGAGAGATTATGAGCATTTCCTAGGATTTCTTTTTCGCTTTTTGTGTACTCAAAGGTTTTCGCTTTCTCAATGCTGTATGTCCACTTTTGGTTACTTAACTTAAATTGGGCAAGGCATAAATCTACCCCATCAAGCGATGTGCCCGACATAACTCCTAACGCCCTAACTGTTTCGGTGTCTTTAGGGTTAAGCATAGTTTTTATCAGTATTACAGCCTATTAAACAGCTTTGTTATTGCAGCGTTAGTTAGGCCTAGCAGCGTGTTTGTTCTGTTGCGGTCGTACTCTTTTCTGTTGACTATACCTGTGAAAACTTCCTCAGACAAGTCCCATGCTTCTGAAGCAACAGCGGTTCCTATCTCTTTTCTAATGGGTAAAATTCCCTTATCGTTGTATAAGGTAAGTTCAATAGTAACGGAGGGTATGCATAGGTCGTTGTTTTTTAGGTCAAGAGCATTGGTTTCATTCTTCGAATTAGCTCCATATCCTGTCTCTTTTTTTGTTATACCAGAACTAACCATTATGTCTACTTTCATATAATTTCTTGACGTTCCTCTTTTTAACGCACTATTAATACTAAGGCTAGGAAAATTATAGACATCATACTTAAACTTATTTCCTTGAGAATTTATGGGTAAAATATACATCCCTGTCTCTTTTTCAAGCCTAGCTTTTAATAGGTACCATGTAATCTCTTTTGCCGGACCAATTATCCTGTCGGCTTTTCTGCTTTCTGTTTCGGGAAATAATTGTTCAAACTGGGTAAGTTTTGCCTTTAAGTCATTGCTAATTTGATAGTTAAATGATATTAGTGTAAACTGCTTGCTTTGATACCTCGTGGTTTGGGCAAAACTATTTGCTGCAGCGAAAAGTATAAGAAAACCAAAGATGAACTTTTTCATAAAAACACGATTTTAAATTTGACTGCTAATTTACGAATATTTGAGACTTTTGGAAGCATACTACCGTTACCAGTAGAATTTACATAAGAATTGGCTCCTATTCTCTTTCCTATCAACTGCAACTATTCTTAGGCTATGCTCCTTATTTTTATCTATTTTACTCTCGTCAAACTCATAAAAAATAAGATTGTTTTTTGGGTCGTACTCAAAAAGTGCCCAGTTGTTATCAATATATCCCGTAATTGATTCAATGCCACTTAGCGAATCAGTAACTAAGAGTTGAATTTGACTTTGGCTCTGCATATTTTTTCCAACGCCAATATTAAGCGGAGTAATTACAGGTCCTATAGAGTCAATGATTACAAAAAAGCTGCCAAAAGAATTTGTTTGTGTTTCAATAGCACCATTAATGTATGTGCCACCAACACCCTCAACCTCATTTTTGTTGTTGTAGGTTGCAATTAGGGCTTTGTTTTTGTGTTGTTCAGGAATTAAGTTGGCTTTTATTCGAAGGGTGTATTGCTTGTGAATAGGGGTTGTTTTTTCGTGAATCGTAATTATTGGAGAGTTAAACCCGGTAGCCGTGGTATCGTAATTACTGGTGAAAGTAATACTTTGGTAAAGTGAGTTTTTGGGCATATAAAGGCTAAACCAGTCCGATTCGTAATTATTGTCGTTGTAAAACAGCCATAGCGGAGCGTTTAGTTGGGCTTTAGGGAGTTCTTCGGTCAGCGGGTCGTTTTTATAGTTCTGTCCTTTAATTGTAAAAGTTAGGTGCTTGGTGTTTCCACTGGCATCGGCCACAGTAACATCCATACGGTATATGCTATCTGGTTTTACATCTATTCGGCCATTGTTAACAAGCGTTTTGTAGCCGCTAAACCTATTGTTAGGGTCTTTAAAAAGTTTGTGTACCCTTTTCTTTTCATTTTCCCTGAGCGCAAAGTCCATATGACTGTTGGCGTATCGAGTTTCAGAGTATAAAAATTCATCAACAGCAAATGAATAGTGTAGTTTATTGTTTACGCTCATTGCAATGCTGTAAATACCGCAGCGTAAGCTGTTACGGTTAATGTAATCGTAGGCTTTTATGCCAAAACCTATTAATCCGCTAGCGTAGATGGTGTCGGCAAGCTTGTAAACGCCGTTTATTTCACGAATATTTAGCTGGCTAAACGTTTTGCTGGCATTAACAGTGGAGGTGTTGCTTAAAGGGTAAGCCCATAACCCATTAATTACTGGGAGTGTATTGTCGATAATGGGCAGGTTGCTAAACGAAGGGTTTAATGGTTTTTGATTTTCGGTAAGCCTAAGTTCGAAGTGAAGGTGTGGACCACCCGAGCCGCCCGTATTACCACTTAAAGCGATTACTTCGCCGCGTTCAACCGGAAAAGTATTTGCACTAAGCCAAACATCTACCTCAAACAATTCATTTTTATACTGATACTCTTTGATAAATGCTTCAATTTTTGGTGAAAATTTATACAAATGCGCATAAACTGTGGTGAGCCCATTGGGGTGGTTCACGTACAGCGCTTTGCCAAAACCGTAGCCACCAACCCTAATGCGAGAAATAAATCCTTTTTCAGACGAATGAACTTTTTTTCCAATTTTTCCGTCAGTTCTAAAATCAATTCCAGCATGAAAACTGTTGGTTCTAAGCTCGCCAAAGGAGCCCGATAGGGTTAACTCGCCCGATAGAGGCGGGTATAAGTCATAGGGACTAGAAGTTGGTTGGCTATACGTGCAATAAAAATTAACGCTGAGGACAAGAGCCAAAGAGCATAAAAATTTCATCATAATTATCGAACTAAAAAAAGATTGTTCTGCAAAGCTAGTATTATTAAAAGTTTTTTCAGATATTAGACTAAAATTTAATAGCAATTTTTGATTATATCTTAAACTCGTTGTAACTTTGTACAAGTAAATTTGAGCAAAAAGTAAAGTGAAGCAGAACACAATTCATACAAGTATTAAACAAAAGGTTAAGGAATTAATTTCTGCTTACGAGAGGTTGAGTGAAGAGAACCTTAAACTGTCTGAGCAAAAGGCTAACCTGGAGAGTATTCTTCAGAAAAGAGAGTTAGCCTATCTTGAACTCGATCAAAAATACAACCAGCTACAACTGGCGAAAGTTTTTACAACATCGAGTGAGGATGCCCATGAAGCTAAGGCTAAGGTGAATACAATTGTGCGGGAAATTGATCAATGCATTGCTCTTTTAAACAGATAATATACTACGATAAAATACTATGGAGGATAAATTTACAATACGAGTAAATGTGGCAGATAGGTATTATCCTCTGAAAATTGATCGTAGCGATGAAGAGAAGATTCGGAAAGCCGCTAAGTTGATTAATGAGAAGGTGGCTCAGTATAAAGGTCGTTATACTGACAGAGATAAAGACTTTCAGGATTTTTTGGCCATGGCAGCCTTGCAATTTGTAATAAAGCTAATCGATAGTGAAAACCGCTTTGACGTGGCGCCCATAGTTGATGAACTTGGTGAATTGAATGAATGGCTTGATGAATATCTGGAGAAGAGTAATATACGTTCTTTAAAATAATACCGCCCGCACTGTTTTCTTAACATATTGCGAAACTCAACACTATTAACATTTGGAGACGGACTTAGGCTAACGTAGAACAGGCCTTATTTCAGCCTAGCTGAAATCTCATTAATTCGAGACATTGGAAGTTCAAATTTAGCGGCCACTCCACCCATGTCGTATTTGGGGTTTCATTATATCACTAAGGAATGCAGTGCGGGTTTTTTTTGTCTTTATTTTTAAATTTTGAAACGTTTTATCTTTATATATCAACCTGGTACTACCAGTATTTTATTACTTAATTAACAAAAATAATCATATGATAACTGAAATTATAATTGCCTTTTCTGCTCTAATAATTAGCGGTTTTATTACATACCTTCTTTGGAATAGTTTACTTTCCAAAAAGAAGGTCGCTATTATTCGAGAAGCAGAGTCAGAGGCAGAGGTTATACGAAAGGAGAAAATTCTTCAGGCAAAGGAGAAGTTTCTTCAACTTAAAACCGACCATGAGAAATTATTTAACGAGAAGAATAACAAACTTCTACAGGCTGAAAATAAGCTTAAGCAGCGAGAGACAACTTTCTCTCAAAAATTTGAAGAGGTTCAGCGAAAGCAACGTGAGGTTGACTCAATTCGCGATAATCTAAACAATCAGCTTGGTTTAGTTGATAAGCGTACCGAAGAATTAGATAAATTGCATCGTGCGCAGATTGATAAGCTCGAAACTATCTCTGGATTATCGGCCGACGAGGCAAAGCTACAGCTAACCGAATCACTCAAGGCCGAGGCTAAAACAGATGCCATGTCCTATATTAATGAGATAGTGGACGAGGCCAAAATGACTGCCCAAAAGGAGGCAAAACGTATTGTGGTTAATACTATTCAGCGTGTTGCAACCGAATCTGCTATTGAAAACTCTGTTACCGTTTTCCATATCGATTCGGATGAGATTAAAGGTCGAATTATTGGCCGCGAAGGACGTAATATCCGTGCTCTAGAAGCCGCAACAGGAGTTGAAATTATTGTTGACGATACCCCTGAGGCGATCATTCTATCTGCATTCGATCCAGTTAGACGTGAAATTGCGCGCCTAGCACTTCATCAACTTGTAACGGATGGTCGTATACACCCGGCTCGCATTGAGGAGGTTGTGCTTAAAACCCAGAAGCAAATTGAGGAAGAGATTATTGAAATTGGTAAGCGAACTACCATCGATTTGGGTATTCATGGTTTACATCCCGAAATTATTAGGTTGATCGGAAAGATGAAGTATCGTTCATCATATGGGCAAAACCTGCTTCAACACTCGCGCGAGGTGGCAAACCTTTGTGCAATTATGGCTACCGAATTAGGCTTAAACGCCAAGCTAGCCAAGCGTGCTGGATTACTGCATGATATAGGTAAGGTGCCCGACGATGAGCCCGAATTGCCACACGCAATTTTAGGTATGAAACTTGCCGAGAGGTATAAAGAGAAACCTGAAATTTGTAATGCCATCGGATCGCATCATGATGAGACCGAGATGACAACCCTAATTGCTCCTATTGTTCAAGTATGCGATGCTATATCGGGTGCTCGTCCGGGTGCTCGTCGTGAGGTGGTTGAGTCGTATATTAAGCGACTAAAAGAAATGGAAGACCTAGCTCTGAATTATCCTGGTGTAAGCAAAACTTTTGCCATACAGGCTGGTCGTGAGTTGAGGGTTATTGTTGGTAGCGAAAAAATTTCAGATGAGGAGGCAGCTAGCCTTTCATACGATATCGCCAAAAAAATTCAGGATGATATGATTTATCCTGGTCAGGTAAAAATTACCGTGATACGCGAAACGCGTGCCATTAGCTACGCTAAGTAAGCCCGCTATGGTTAAGGTAAAGTAATATTAGCCCCAATGAGGTTTTATCCTTTGCGGGGCTTTTTGCTTAATGAACAAACCTAATTTGCACTTTCTTCTATACCCAGTAAAATTTTCAAACCATGTTAAAATTTCAAAACCTTCAAATGGTCGACCTAAAAAGTCAGTACCAGAAAATTAAACCCGAAGTTGATGCTGCAATGAAGGAGGTGATTGACAGTGCTGCATTTATTAAGGGCAAGCATGTTGGAGAGTTCGAGCAGGAGTTGGCTCAGTTTGTTGGTGTAAAGCACGTAATAGGTTGTGCCAACGGAACCGATGCGCTACAAATTGCCCTTATGGCACTTGGACTAAAGCCTGGAGATGAGGTTATAACGCCAGATTTTACATTTATCGCTACCGTTGAGGTTGTTGCTTTACTGGGGCTTAAACCTGTTTTGGTTGATGTTGATATAGATGATTTTACAATTGATGTCGACAGCCTTAGGGCAGCTATAACGCCAAAAACAAAGGCTATAATTCCTGTTCATCTTTTTGGGCAGTGTGCAAATATGGAAGCAATAATGCAAATAGCCCACGAGAATAATATTTTTGTTGTTGAAGATACCGCTCAGGCGCTTGGGTCAACCTATACCTTTTCCGATGGCCGAAAGCAAGGTGCAGGAGCCATTGGCCACTTTGGTTGTACATCTTTCTTTCCATCTAAAAACTTAGGTTGCTTTGGCGATGGGGGAGCAATTTTTACCAACGATGATAAACTAGCCAATGAGGTTCGCTCACTTGCCAATCATGGTATGAAAGTACGATACCATCATGATAGTATAGGCGTTAACTCGAGGTTAGACACAATACAGGCTGCCATACTACAGGTTAAACTAAAGCACCTAACCCAATACAATGCTGCCAGGCAGCTAGCAGCTAACCGTTACGACGACCTTTTTAGCACGATTGTCCAGCTGCGAACTCCCAAAAGGGTGCTATGGTCCGATCATACTTTCCATCAGTATACCCTAAGGTTAATAGATGGAGACAGGCAAAAATTACTCGATACGCTTAAGCGATTAAATATACCCGCAATGGTTTATTACCCCATACCGCTGCATAGGCAGAAGGCCTTTAAACCATTCCTTGCGGAAAATGTAACGGCTAACTATCCAAATAGTGCGCTACTATCGGAGCAAGTGTTCTCATTGCCAATGCATACCGAACTTGATTTCCAAGTTCAACGATATATTGCTGAGAATGTGATAAAATCATTGTAATAATTTCGATGATATAATTACCTTTGTTAACCCTAATGATTAAGTGTATGACAGACAAGTATTTCGCTCATGAAACGGCCGTGGTTGATGATGGTTGCATAATTGGTGAGGGAACAAAGATTTGGCATTTTAGCCATATAATGACAGGCTGCACCATTGGTAAAGCCTGCAACATTGGTCAGAATGTGGTAATATCGCCTGAGGTGGTGCTGGGTAATAATGTTAAGGTTCAAAATAACGTTTCAATCTACACAGGCGTTATTTGCGAAGACGATGTATTCCTTGGCCCGTCAATGGTTTTTACTAACGTAGTTAACCCCCGAAGTGCGGTTAACCGTAAAAGTGAGTATGCTAAAACGCTGGTAAAAAAAGGCGCAACCATTGGTGCAAATTCAACCATAGTATGTGGTATTACCCTAGGCGAATTTTGCTTTATAGGTGCGGGCGCAGTTGTAATTCGCAGCGTTAAACCTTACGCCTTGGTTGTGGGTAACCCGTCAAAACAAATTGGGTGGATGAGCGAGTTTGGCCATAGGCTAAAATTTAATGAGCAAGGAATTGCCATTTGTCCCGAAAGTAAAGAGGAGTTCAGATTGAGTAACGATATAGTAACAAAAATATAGTGTAACACTTGAAATAATTAAGATATGTCAAAAAACTTTAGTCTTATTGGAGCAGCTGGGTATATTGTTCCACGCCATCTAAAGGCTATAAAGGATACTGGAAACAATCTTTTAGCTAGTCTCGACAAGCACGATTGTGTTGGTATACTTGATAGCTACTTCCCAAATTCCGACTTTTTCACTGAGTACGAACGATTCGATAGGCATATAGATAAGCTTAAACGACAGGGTACACAGATGGATTATGTTACCATTTGTACTCCAAACTACCTTCACGACTCGCATATTCGGTTTGCTCTTCGCCATGGTGCCGATACCATTTGCGAAAAGCCCATTGTGCTAAACCCGTGGAATGTGGATGCGCTTGAGGAGATTGAGCGCGAAACAGGTCGTAAAGTAAATACCATTCTTCAGCTAAGGCATCATCCTGCAATATTAGAGTTAAAACGTAGGGTTGATCAAGCGCCCAAGGATAAAATTTTTGATGTCGATTTAACCTACATCACTAGCCGTGGCCGCTGGTACTTTATTTCGTGGAAGGGCGATATTCAGAAATCGGGTGGGGTAGCAACTAATATTGGCGTTCATTTTTTCGATATGCTTACTTGGATTTTTGGAGACGTGAAGGAGAATGTTGTACATGTTTCGAAACCCGATAAGGCCGCAGGCTTTCTTGGACTCGAAAGGGCCAGGGTGCGATGGTTTTTAAGCGTAGATTATGACGATTTGACCAACGAAATTAAAAGTAAGGGGCAAAGAACCTTTCGCTCCATATCTATTGAAGGGGAGGAGCTAGAGTTTAGCGATGGCTTTACAGATTTGCATACTGTTAGCTATCAGGAAATTTTAAAGGGTAAAGGGTACGGTTTAGCTGATGCTCGTTCTTCAATTCAAACCGTACATCATATTCGTAATTCAAAGCCAATGGGCTTAACAGGCGATTATCATCCATATTGTAAAAACCTAAAGTTGTAAAACCTATGAGCCTTTACCAAAATCTTGTAAGTAAAAAAGGAAAGTTGGCAGTAATAGGGTTAGGCTATGTTGGCCTGCCCATAGCAATTGAGTTTGCAAAGAAAATAAAGGTTATTGGTTTCGACATTAGTTCCGAGCGTATTGAGCTTATGAAGAAGGGTGTAGACCCTAGCCGTGAGCTCGATTCCGAAGCATTTAAAGGGTGCGATATTCATTACACAGCCAATGCCGACGAGTTGAAAGATGCTCAATTCTATATAATAGCCGTTCCTACACCAATTGATAGTCATAATTTGCCCGACCTAAAGCCAGTATTTGCTGCTACAACTTCTGTGGCAAAAGTTCTTAAAAAAGGCGATTACGTGGTTTACGAATCTACTGTTTACCCTGGTTGTACAGAGGATGAATGCGTGCCTTTGCTCGAAAAGATATCGGGTTTAAAATATATTGATGACTTTAAGGTGGGATTCTCTCCCGAGCGTATAAACCCAGGCGACAAGGAGCACACCCTCACCAAAATTGTGAAAGTTACCAGTGGGTGTGATAGCGAATCGGCAGAGATGATAGCTAATACATACGAACTTATCATTGAAGCGGGTGTGCATAGGGCCACCTCAATTAAAGTAGCAGAAGCCGCCAAAATTATTGAGAATACGCAGCGCGATATTAACATTGCATTTATGAACGAGCTTTCGTTAATATTCGACCGAATGGGAATAAATACATATGAGGTGCTTGAGGCTGCCGGAACTAAATGGAATTTCCTTAAGTTTTTCCCAGGATTGGTTGGAGGTCATTGTATTGGCGTTGATCCTTACTATTTGGTATATAAAGCCAAGCAGCTCGGTTACCACCCTCAGATTATTAGTGCAGGACGTTATATTAACGATTCTATGGGCGCTTACGTGGCCAAGCAGGTTGTTAAAAAAATTATAGCATGTGATAAAAACGTGAGGGAGGCAAGTGTACTACTTATGGGCGTTACCTTTAAAGAGAACGTTAGTGATATTAGAAACTCTAAAGTGGTTGATATTATTAATGAACTAAAGTCCTACGGTATTTCAAAAATAGACGCCCTTGACCCCTTTGCCAGCAGCCAAGAAGTTGAAAAAGAGTATGGTTATAGATTGGTAGAGGAACCATCGGGTAAGTACGATGCCATTATTGTTGCCGTAAATCATAGGCAATATATCGCGATGGATAATGAATTCTTTATTCAGCATGCTGCTGATAAGTGCATTTTTGTTGACGTAAAGGGTGCATTTGTTAATCGTAAGCCCAAAGGCTTATCTTATTGGAGTTTATAGTTTATCCTTAAGTCGATTTATGCTTACAAACTAGGTTCAAAATACTATTATAAATAGTTTTACCCTTTATTATATGAAAATTTTAGTTACCGGAACTGCTGGATTTATAGGTTTCCACTTGGCTCAAAAACTAATTGCCCGTGGCGATGAGGTTGTTGGGATAGATAGTATTAATGATTATTACGATGTAAATCTAAAGTACTCCCGCCTTCAAGTTTCAGGTATTGGTAGGGAGTGTAATGGTTATGGTAAGCCAGTTGTTAGCAGCAAGCATTCAAATTATACTTTTATTAATCTTAAATTAGAAGATAGAGAGGGTATAAACAGACTGTTTGCCAACTATAAGTTCGATAGGGTTTGTAATTTGGCCGCACAAGCAGGGGTAAGGTATAGCCTTGAAAATCCAATTGCATACGCCGATAGCAACATAGTTGGGTTTATTAATGTTCTGGAGGCGTGTAGGTACAATCGTATTGAGCATTTGGTTTATGCAAGCAGCTCAAGTGTTTACGGGCTAAACGAAACGATGCCTTTTTCAACTCATCATAATGTTGACCATCCCATTAGTTTGTACGCAGCTAGTAAAAAGAGTAATGAGCTAATGGCTCACACTTACAGCTATCTTTTTGGGTTGCCTACTACTGGACTTCGGTTTTTTACGGTTTATGGTCCTTGGGGGCGTCCTGATATGGCTTTATTCCTTTTTACAAAGGCAATACTTGAGGGCAAACGCATAGACGTATATAATAATGGCGATATGCAGCGTGACTTTACCTATGTTGATGATATTGTTGAGGGGGTGATGCGTGTTATTGATAGCCCTTCAAAACCTGACCCAAGCTGGACAGGCGAAAAACCAAACCCTTCTTCATCGGTTGCACCCTATAAAATATACAATATTGGCAACAGCAACCCAGTAAAACTAATGGATTTTATTAATGCAATTGAAGCAGCCCTAAGCCTAAAAGCAGAAATAAATTTCTTGCCATTGCAGCCAGGCGACGTTCCCTCAACCTGGGCTAATGTTGATGATTTATGGAAAAACTTAGATTTTAAACCGGCAACATCCATAACAACTGGCATTGCTAACTTCGTTGCTTGGTATAAAGAGTACTATAAAAAATAGGTTGTTTAATACCCATGTGCAGCGAGCCAGCTAATAACTTCGGTTGTTTTCTCAGCTAGGTTATGCGAGGCCAATTTTAGGTTTAAAATAAACTCTTCCTCAGTAGGTGTACTGCCATCAACAATATCGGTTATTGTTTTAATGCCCACGTACGGAATGCCAAATTGATTAGCCACCCATGCAATACTTGCGGCTTCCATATCTTTTACAACGCCCTGGTTGTGCTTAATAAGTTCCATATCCTTTTCTGTAAAATCAAGCGAGTTTCCTGTTGTTATTATACCTAAGCGTAAACCCAATTCACTTACCATAGCACGGCAATCGAAAGTGGGGTAGCAGCCAAAGCCGTATTCTTTAAACCCGGGTAAATTTATACGCCGGTCGTGGTAGTATACATTTGGATACCCTAGGTAAGTGTCCCCAATTTTTGCGTTATCCGATAAGAAACCACCTGCTGTTCCTGCATTTATAATTATGGTAGGCTTAAACATTTCTGCTCCAAGGTAAGTGCTTAGGGTTGAAACTTGTGTTCCAATTTGATCAATGCCGTGAACATTACATTTGCCGTTTACCAAAAGGTTAACCCGAGTATTATGAATTTTACCCAAGTAATGCTCAAGCGTAAATGGTTCTTTCAGCTTACCCATATGTTGAAAACTATGCTCTTTTATTATTGGCGATGCCTCGTCAAGCATGGCCATTACTAGTAAAATATTTTTAGACATATTCATTTGAGTTTGCTTGTTTTGTGTGAAATGGATTATGGTACTAAGAGAACTTATAAAAATACAAATTTCTAATCAGTATTCAATGTCGTTTAGTTAAGGGTGCCGAAGAGGGCGTTTATAATTGAATAGTAATTTATATGTTAACAAAACAACATTAAATTACGAATGTCGAATTTTGAATAATGAATTACGAAGTAAGTAAATACGAGAAGTCATTGCGCCGAAGCAAAAGACCCTCGCTATCCAACCTTCAATGTTCGGTGTTTGGTATTCGGTATTCAGTAATCGTAGGGCGTATTATCTAGTTGACTCTTAAGTATTTGTTTGGATTAATAATAACCCCAAAGGGGTTATATGTTTATAGCATTTATCGTTTCGCTATGCTATACGACCTCGTTGAGGTCGAATTCCTTCCGCTAATTCGTCTTTCTATAAACATTTGAATCCTTCGGATTCGTTTGTTCGCTCAGGGTGACGGTCACCCTGTATGAATTCGAAGGGTGGTCAAAGGGTAGTCGAAGCCCACAGTCATAACTAAATAACATTAAATTACGAATGTCGAATTTTGAATAATGAATTACGAAGTAAGGCAATACGAGAAGTCATTGCGTCGAAACAAAAGACCCTCGCTATCCAACCTTCAATGTTTGATATTCATTATTCGGTATTCTCTATTCAATAATCGTAGGGCGTATTATCTGCCTGATTGTTACGTGTTTGTTTAACCCCAAAGGGGTTATATGCTTATAGCATTTATCGTTTCGCTATGCTATACGACCTCGTTGAGGTCGAATTCCTTCCGCTAATTAGTCTTTCTATAAACATTTGTATCCTACGGATTCGTTTGTTCGCTCAGTGTAACAGTCACCCTGAGTGAAGTCGAAGGGTGGTCAAAGGGTAATCGAAGCCCACAGTCATAACTAAATAACATTAAATTACGAATGTCGAATTTTGAATAATGAATTACGAAGTAAGGCAATACGAGAAGTCATTGCACCGAAACAAAAGACCCTCGCTATCCAACCTTCAATATTCGCTATTCAGTAATCGTAGGGCGTATTATCTGCCTGACTGTTAAGTATTTGTTTAACCCCAAAGGGGTTATATGTTTATAGCATTTATCGTTTCGCTATGCTATACGACCTCGTTGAGGTCGAATTCCTTCCGCTAATTCGTCTTTCTATAAACATTTGAATCCTACGGATTCGTTTGTTCGCTCATTGTAACAGTCACCCTGTATGAATTCGAAGGGTGGTCAAAGGGTAGTCGAAGCCCACAGTCAAAACTAAATAACATTAAATTACGAATGTCGAATTTTGAATAATGAATTACGAAGTAAGTAAATACGAGAAGTCATTGCGCCGGAGCAAAAGACCCTCGCTATCCAACCTTCAATATTCGCTATTCAGTAATCGTAGGGCGTATTATCTGCCTGACTGTTATGTATTTGTTTAACCCCAAAGGGGTTATATGTTTATAGCATTTATTGTTTCGCTATGCTATACGACCTCGTTGAGTTCGAATTCCTTCCGCTAATTAGTCTTTCTATAAACATTTGAATCCTACGGATTCGTTTGTTCGCTCAGTGTAACAGTCACCCTGTATGAATTCGAAGGGTGGTCAAAGGGTAGTCGAAGCCCACAGTCAAAACTAAATAACATTAAATTACGAATGTCGAATTTTGAATAATGAATTACGAAGTAAGGCAATACGAGAAGTCATTGCACCGAAACAAAAGACCCTCGCTATCCAACCTTCAATATTCGGTGTTTGGTATTCGGTATTCGGTATTCAGTAATCGTAGGGCGTATTATCTGCCTGACTGTTATGTATTTGTTTAACCCCAAAGGGGTTATATGTTTATAGCATTTATTGTTTCGCTATGCTATACGACCTCGTTGAGTTCGAATTCCTTCCGCTAATTAGTCTTTCTATAAACATTTGAATCCTACGGATTCGTTTGTTCGCTCATTGTAACGGTCACCCTGAGTGAATTCGAAGGGTGGTCAAAGGGTAGTCGAAGCCCACAGTCAAAACTAAATAACATTAAATTACGAATGTCGAATTTTGAATAATGAATTACGAAGTAAGTAAATACGAGAAGTCATTGCGTCGAAACAAAAGACCCTCGCTATCCAACCTTCAATATTCGGTGTTTGGTATTCGGTATTCGGTATTCAGTAATCGTAGGGCGTATTATCTGCCTGACTGTTAAGTATTTGTTTAACCCCAAAGGGGTTATATGTTTATAGCATTTATCGTTTCGCTATGCTATACGACCTCGTTGAGGTCGAATTCCTTCCGCTAATTAGTCTTTCTATAAACATTTGTATCCTACGGATTCGTTTGTTCGCTCAGTGTAACGGTCACCCTGTATGAATTCGAAGGGTGGTCAAAGGGTAATCGAAGCCCACAGCCTACACTAATATTGAAATAAAAATGCTTATTCGGGCTGAAAGCCCAACTTATTGCAGCCCGAGGCAACGCCTCGGGTTCGTTGTATTATAGCGGTATTTCGCCCTGTAAGGGCAGATTAAAAAACGAAATTGTAGGTAATGTAGTTATTTTGTGTAGCCAGCTGGTTATCGCGAGCGTTCTTTGTGAAATGTAAAACGGTGAACGATAAACGAAACAGCCTTTCATTACCCCAGCCTATTATCACACGGAGAAACGGGGCATCTTAACCTGCCCTTACAGGGCGGCATTTATACTACTATATTATTACCCAAGGCGTTGCTTTGGGCTTAATTAAGTTGCCACTTCGTGGCGAAAGACTATGATAGAAATCAATGTTGTTTAGTTAAGGGTGTCGAAGAGGGTGTTTTTAATTGAATAGTAATTTTATTTTAACTAAACAACATTGTATCAGTGTTCTGCTTTTTTAATTACAAAGTCAATACAAGAAGTTATGCTTTACGACACGATAATATTTTGCAAAAGGGAGTTTAAAAACTTTTTATATTTCTGTAGAATGTCGTATATTGTAATTTATTTATGTTATTAATTTGATATAATTAATTTAGTTTTACTGCTGCAATGGATTTACCCCAAGGTTCGGTCGATTATAGAGGTAACGAGTTTTTTTCATTTCGTTATTCAACACGATTTCAAAAGAATGATATCGTTGAGCTTCGTGTTGGACAAGATCTAGAAGCAGCCCGATTCCAGGCACGTAAAAGTTTCCCCGATGTTTTGAATGAATATTGGTGGTTAAAGCCTTCGGATATTGCTGCCTTTAGAGAGTTGCCCCTTAAAGTTGAGGATATTTATTTTTACCATGGGGGAGTACCAGTAGTAGTATTTTATACAGCAAATGGAAACCTAGCTAGGAAGGCACAAGTTTTTTTAAAGAAACGCGACGATTCTAAATATGTGCTTACAGATAAACTAAAATCGCAAATGCTAGTTGCTCATGCTAGCGAGTTGGATGAGTTAATATTAAGTCAAGATTTATTAGTAAGAAAAGAGGTAGCCAAAATTTTTGCCGAAAGATTTCCAGGCTATGTGCCACTTTGCACCGAATCGGAAATTGTTCTGGCAATACATCAAGATAATTTCAGCTCGCTCGTTAGTTTTGGTTCGCAGGCTGTTGGACCACTTGTTGAAAGGTTTTTTGTTACTACAAGTGCCAAAGAAACTGAAAAAATTGTTGATACACTTATTGAAATAGGCTTACCCGCATTACCTTTTCTCGAAGATATGGTTGAGTACTTATCGCTTATGGCCAGCCCCTACTATGCAAAACGTATTAATTGGGCGGTAACGCAGATCAAAAAACAAAAGGCTTAAACTAATTGATTTAAGCCTTTTCGTTCCATTAATTTACAAACCCTATAATTTCTGTATTAGAAATCAAGGCCAAACGATATATATATGTTTGCCGAATTTGGTTTATATGAACTGCCATACATTTGATGATTTATGCCTAATCCAATATAGGGGATATTTCCAAAATACGTTCTGAAAGAAACATCATAAAAAATCGATTCTTGCTCTTTATGTTCTGGCGATATTCCAATGCCAAGTTTACCTACCAAATTTGAACTTATGTTTTTTAAAAACGAATCATTTTTACCATTAAATATATTTACGCTCGTACCTAGAGATAGATTTACAAGTCTACCAGAAAAATAAATACCCGATGTGTTGGGAGAGGTATAATAATTTTCGAATTGATTCAAGATATCGGCGTTAAATCTAATATCTGCCTTTTTTCCAATTTGGTACCCCAAGGAAAAGTTATAGGTTGATATTTTAGAATTGCCTTCAATTGGCACACTAAATGGAGTGGCACCTATATCTAAAACAAGTTTTTGGAATATCTTTGGATATTCGGTTTCATTATATCTTTGGGCACTCAAATTTAGCATCATAGATGCTGCAATAGCTGTTAAAAACAGTCTTTTCATTGTGATTAATTTTTTGGGATAAAAGTTTATTTACTAAAAGTTGACTTAATTCGTAACGAAATTTGTTGAAAACCAAATGGTTTATCAAATCTATATATTTCCAGCTATTTATTTTAACTCTAGTGTTTTTTTAACGCTATTTTAGCTCTATTTTAACTTCTTTTAAACCCTTTGTAGTAAATGATATTAACGCTTTTCAATTTTATCTCAGCATCATCAATAATAACCCCAATTATTCATCCGAATAATTGGGGCTGAAAACACAAATTAGGATTTCTGGTAATTGTTTTGTGTCAATAGTCT